>Ga0209960_1000710_pt1 | contig 61190 bp, 53 predicted proteins | sample ThiBiot_500_plan_2_FD_183947 | JGI IMG/M metagenome (GOLD analysis project Ga0209960, IMG submission 183947) | Wastewater bioreactor microbial communities from Cape Town, South Africa - Thiocy_expt_500_plan (SPAdes) | ecosystem: Engineered > Bioreactor > Thiocyanate-remediating >... | reverse complement strand
TAAGGAGAAGATAGTTCGCACATTCCATCATGGCACAGAAGTAATATCTTGATGCCGAATATATGTGAGCAAACTTATTATTAAAACCCTTTAAGGTATCCTTGCAAAAACCGAGGAGTCCATATATGCATTTACGGCCAAATCTCCCTGGTACCCTAACTTTGAAATAAGGTTAGAATTAAGCTAAAAAAATATAGGGATTTTCAAATTTTGGACATAGTTGGGGTGTAGATATTAAAAATATGAGGTAAGAGTTAATTACTTCTCAAATATTGGTAAAGAGTCTCTCGACTGATGTTAAGTTCCTTGGCTATGGCTGATTTGCTGTGTCCTTGAGAAAGCTTATTCTTGAGCTCTGTTATTACTTCTTCTGTCAGCTTCTTCTTCCTTCCTTTATATGGTTCTGATGATATGGCCTGAGCATCTTTAATTAGCCTTGATAATGAGGCAAGCTTAAAGGGCTTAACCATAATAAGGAGACCGTATCATGGAAGTTAAGATCTTAGGGATTGATATTGCTAAGAGAGTATTTCAGCTTCATGGGATTAACTGCTTTGGTAAAGTGGTATTAAAAAAGCGGATTAGTCGAGAGCAGCTCTCTAATTTTATTGCAAACATACCGCCCTGTTTAATAGGAATGGAAGCCTGTGGGGGATCAAACTATTGGGCGAGAAAGTTCACGTCTTATGGACATGAAGTAAGGTTGATGAATCCTCACTATGTAAAACCTTACATTAAGACCAATAAGAATGATGCTGCAGACGCAGAAGCAATTTGTGAAGCTGTGAGCAGACCTACCATGAGGTTTGTTTCTATTAAAAGTGTTGAGCAACAAGATATTCAAGCTTTGCATCGTTATCGACAACGGCTTATCCAGGGAAGAACAGCTCTTGTTAATCAGATAAGAGGCCTTTTAACGGAGTATGGTATTGTTATTCCTCAAGGGATCACCTCTCTTCGTTTAAGGCTTCCTCAGATATTGGATGACCAGGGGAATGAGCTTACTTATTTGAGTCGAGAGATCATTAATACTCTTTACCAAGAATTCAGCATAGCTGATCAACGCATAAAAGACTTAGATAAGCGTATTATGCTGCTGTGTAAAGAAAGCACTAATTGTCAGCGACTTATGAAGATTGAAGGAATTGGACCTCTCAGTGCAAGTGCTCTCCTCTCAGCTATTGGCGATATTCATGCTTTTAAGAATGGACGACATTTAGCCGCTTGGTTGGGCTTAGTCCCAAGGCAACACTCAAGTGGCGGCAAACAGACACTGTTAGGAATTAGCAAAAGAGGTGATCGATACCTCAGGACACTTCTTATTCATGGAGCAAGAGCCTTTATTAGTTTTGCAAAGCGGAAATCAGTTTGGTTAGAGGCCCTTATTAAGCGATGTGGCAAGCAGAAGGCTTATGTGGCTTTAGCGAATAAGAATGCAAGAGTTGTTTGGGCTCTTCTTACCAAGCAAGTAGATTATCAATCGACTCATTAAGAATGTAAACGTTAAAAATGAATTCTAGAGATTTGCTGAGGAAATATAAAGAAGATGGCAAAAAGTGATAACAGCTTTTCTAAAACCTGAGTTGCAACACGGCTAATAAAGCCTTGGTTCTGATAAGGAAGAAAAGCTTTCGGATATTCATCTAGGCCAGGAGTATGCCTCCAAAAGTAGGTCGAATATATGTCCGCAACTCGCTTCAATCTTTCTTCTTAAATACTCTTGCAAATAGGCTCAGGCCATATATGTTGCAACTTTGATCTAAGGGAGTAATGGACTTAACCCGATTTAGTAGACACGTTCTTCCAATGTGAGCGCTCTTGTTTCAAACTCTTTTGGAGACATATATCCCAAAGTCGAATGAATTCTTTCTTGATTATAGAAGATAAAGCAATAATCAAAAATACTATTTTTTGCCTGGTCGCGGTTCTTATAATGTTCAAAGAAGGTACATTCTCCTTTGAGGGTTGCAAAAAAGCTTTCCATGGCTGCATTATCATAACAATTACCAGTTCCACTCATGCTGGGTGTTATTCCATAAGCCTTTAAGAGATTTTGGAAGTCATGACTGGCATATTGGCTCCCTCGATCAGAATGATGAACTAAAGCCTGAGGATGTCCTCTATGCCGAATAGCCTGTTGTAATGCTCTTATGACAAGATCTTTTGTTTGTTTCTGACTCATACTTAGACCCACAACTTGCCGTGAGAAGAGATCAAGGATCACCGCAACATATAACCATCCCATGGATGTCCATATATACGTAATATCAGAGACCCATTTTTGATTTGGCCTTTGGGCTGTAAAATCACGTTGCAATAAATTCTCAGCAACCGGGAGCCGCTTATCGACCTTTGTTGTCAACTTAAATCGCTGCCTTTTCCTAGCAATAAGTTTAGCCTCTCTCATTAAACGAGCAACCCTTTTGAGACCTACTTTTTCTCCTTCTGTCTTAAGAACTGCATGAATCCTTGGACTGCCATAAGTTTGACGGCTTTCTTCAAAAAGAGAGGTAATCCGTTTCAACAAGTAAGAATCTCTTTCTTGATGAACACTCTTCCTACTCTCAATAAACTTATAATACCCACCTCTTGATACACCTAAAATATTCGCCATTTTCTCAACCTTAAACTCATGACAGTGTAATTTCATAAATGTATAAAGCTCTACACTTTCGCCTTTGAGAAAATGGCTAAAGCTTTTTTTAAGATATCTCGTTCTTCCCTTAAATGGCTGACTTCTTTCTTAAGCTTCTTCATCTATTCATGTACATTTAAGGCAGATGACTGAGAATCTTTTTCTAAAGAATTTGTGTATTCTCGGACCCAAGCCGCTAAAGTCGAGGAAGGAACTCCAAGCTCTTTCCCTAACTTCGGATAAGAGGTCTCCCTGCTCATATAAAGACGTACCGCTTGTTCCTTAAATTCTTGATCATATTGACGTACTTCTCTCATCATAACACTTCTTTCCTTTCTTAAGCATTCTTAATCCAATTAATGCTCCTTGGAAATCTGTGTCCTCAAAAACGGGTTAAGTCCAATTTTTGATCAGTTAAGCTTCCGTGAGCTTGGCATAACACTTCTTTCCTTTCCTAAGCATTCTTAATCCAATTAATGCTCCTTGGAAATCTGTGTCCTCAAAAAGGGGTTAAGTCCAAGAAGAATTTTGGCTAATTTTTGTAAGTGATTGATTATATACGATATAATTCTATAGATTTTCAACAATCTTCATACTCTCTTTCCAAATCCAATGGTTGCAGACCCTTTGTCTGTAACTCTAGCTGATACGTAAATTTCTGTATTGGTAGAGAAAATTTGGATGTCCTTAAATCCTGCTTGAATAAACTCTGCCTGTATTAGTTTGGCTGTATCCATACCACGATAGATGTCTACGAATTTTGTTCCTGGGACGATTAAACCAGGAATAATACAAGGCTGTTCGGGACATAAAAAACCGTTGGCAACAGAAATAATAATTATTGCGTTAAGATTTAACACCCTAAGTGCTTCTAATATTGCTTCTCGTATTTCAAAAAATGAGGAGTTATATGTTCTTAAAGACACATATAAGTCTTGACTGTTATCTGGGATAGAAGACAAATCGCTAGCAGAGGAAATGATAACCTTTGATAAAGGAATTTGGTTTTTGATTTTTTTTAAACCATCTTCTGCAATATCAACAAAGGTAATGTGCCTGCAATCTGAAAATAAGGATATCGCCTCATGTCCGCTGGCAACACCAATATTTAAAATATTAATAGTAGACAACGGTCTCGTCGATAAGTTTCTGTATAAAGACATGAAATTTTCCTTCCAATCAAGCTCGAGTGAGCGAAGATCATTTGAATAGTTATATCCTTCATACTTGCTATTAAACGCTTCGGATATTGCATTATTGACAGCATTAATGGCCTTTGAATATTTAATTCCGTACTTATCACAAATCAGGGATGCTAATGCAGATCTATTTTTATGTGCATTAATTTCATCCTTAAAAATAATGAATCCTTTCGATTTTAATTTCCCAATAACCAAGTCGCTAATTCTATTTTCAGAGTAGTAGGGACTATACTTGATGCTTTGTTTACTATTTGTAAAGAAGTGATCATTTTGTTCTAGTATCTTACGTTTTAATTCGTCGGGATAACGATATACATGATTGAATGTTATAATAGGATCGTTATCCAAATAGGATGTTAATGAGGGATCTGGAAGCCCAACGTATATTTTATTGATACGAATTTCCTTTAATAGTGCAATTAAATCAAACGAACGAGCGTCCGACCATGTATTTATTGTAATATAAATACTCTGAGCGTTAAATATTTGGAGTTTTCGCGCCTTGCTTAGAAGGACGGAACACCAGGATGCATTACCTTCTTCTCCTGTAAAAGCAGAGTATACTATTTCATTATGCTCAGAAACAATAACAACTCCCACCCCTAAATCGGATTGAGAGGCTCCTTTTGAAATATCAATTGAATAATTCATCCAACATATATTATTTAAATTCATATACCAACCTACGCGTATTTTAAAGTGTGTAATTATGCCGTCTTTTTGTATAGGACGTCTATGTGTAGTTGGCAAATGGCAGACCAATCATTGCTATTCACCGCAGACCTTACTTGTAATAATGCATGAAGCCCATTCCTTGACCAATGCATATGTTGTTGCCCCTTGCCTCGCTTGTTAATCAAATTTTTCACTGTACACTCTGCCATCTGACTCGTGAAAATTAAACCATTATCTTGTTGCTTCTGATCGTTAGCTATAAAATTAGCATTATTTTCAATGTACGTAAGCTGGCGTTGAACTTTTTCCTTCTTTTTTGGATTATCCTGAAAGCTGTCGCGCATCAATTGCAATCGTTCAATTGCCTTGCCAGGCAACCCATGCCATAAATACCATTTGGCGCCAGATAACTGTTTATTCATCTCTTCATGCCCAAGGCGTGTATTTTTAAATTTCATTGCGATGTGATGCCAATCTAAAACACGCTCTATAGAGTCGCAGTGTTTTTCTAGGGAATCCACAATGTCCCAGCAATTTTTGGCCCCATCACAGATTGCTGTTATTTTGGTTTGAGGCGTTATCCCCTGCTTAATGGCTGCATGAAGTGTCTGTTGCTTCATAGTATCTCGAGTATCCAACAAAGCAGAAGCCGCGCAATGCTTGCTTTTCAGGCGCCGCCTTACGCCTTTTACTTCTCCATCATCTTTCTTTTTTTCCGTCGTATGCTGATTGTTTTTAGCGTCAAATACAATAGACACCATCACTTCAAAGCTGCGTTTATCTCTATCTGTGCATGCGACATGTCCCTCATCCACTTGCACATAAATATGAGAGGCTGATGGGATGCTTTTTGATGGAACTTCAGGATTATCGGATAGATCTTGCCCAACAGCTTCCGTTATACGATTGATTGTATCATGGCTATTGGTTGATCTGGAATTATTTGAAAACAAATTCATCAATTTTTGTGACTCACGAAACGTGTGATTTGCTCCCAACTCGGCTTGTATTTTCACAAGATTAGGGTGTGATGCGTTGCCAAATAACGAGCGAACGCTGGGAGTGCTGGTCCACTTACATAATTTACATACTTGGCGGCTCGTAGATACCTTATGATCTGTAAAAACGGAATGAAAAGCCGACTTGACGCACCCACTCTTATAAAGTTTCCTACCACATTTCGGGCATTTGTATAGCTCTTCTTTAAGATATACTGACTGTTTATCAAGGAGCTGTTGTTCTATTTGACTTAATAAATCAATTTGTTCTGAGTGACGAAATCCAAGTTCGATGATATGATTAGGCTTAACGACGTTTTTGGTCGTAATAATTTCTTTACCAATTACACCGCCTGCGTCGTCTAGAGACTCGACAATGACCCTGATTTGATGGACCATTAAAATCTTCTGGTAAAAGGGTAATTATTTTTTATTGTACACCAAAAAATCATATATTACTAACTTTAAAATACGCTTCCCATTCATTTATGGCTTTCTATCTTTTTCGCATTGAGTCAATATTACATTAATTGTATGAATAGAGACTACTCTATAGCTTGTTGCAAGTCTTTATTTTACAAAAAAGCGTGCTGCGTAAAAGAATTGTAATCTTTTAAATTATGAAAATAATAGAAAGAATTGTCGGCATTGTGTATTATATTTGTGGGATCACTTTGTGATGATATTTGCTTGATCCTTTTCAACACGTGCGTTTCGCATTGTTCTCCCATTTCAATAAGAATCCAACGTCTTTGTAATTTTTGTGCAACTGCACCAGTTGTGCCAGAACCTGCGAAACAATCAAGAACAATATCACCTGGATTTGTCGTTAACTCAACAATTGTTTTAATTAATCTTTCTGGCTTTGGAGTGCAAAATACATTATCATGGCCAAATATTTGGATGGATTCTTGAATTGCTTCAGCTTGGTTTCCTACTTCTCCTTCTAACCAAACAGTTTTTGGTTTTTTATCATTCAAGAATTTAAATTTGTTAGATTTTTGAAAACTGACAATATAAGTATGATCAAGATGGAATTTTCCAGTGTAATTTTTCCAATTTATTTTATGTTGCCAAGTAACAGTTGCTAAATAGTTTTCCTTTCCAAACACCTTTTCAAGCACTATTTTTAAATTATGGATTTCAGAATCATCGATGCTGATCCAAATAGATCCGTCCTCAGTCAAGAGAGGGCGCATTAACAACAGCCTTTCTTGCATCATTTGCTTCCAGTCATTTCTTGAGAGAGTATCACGATAATGTTCTCGATCAAATCCAGTATTGTAAGGAGGATCGATATAAATGCATTTAATGGCGTTTTGATGTGTTTTTTCTAATTCTTTTAAAACATTGAGGTTATCATTTTTAAACAACAGATTAAAATTTGAAATGCTAAATTTGTTATTCACAGATTTTACCCTTAATAATAATTTTCCAAAATTTTATTTTTCCCAAAATCGGTAATTAAGTCCATAATTTTGTTGTTCTCTCATTTGAATTTCTTTTATACACTCTGAAACTTTAGTGACTATAGTCAAAAGATCTAGATGTTTTTGTGGCAAGACATTTTTTACCACCATTACTTTGAACTGTTGAAGGAGATAATCCCAAAAGCAATCCAAATTTAAGAGGATAATTTTTTTATTTGTTATTCCAAACTGTCTAGCAACTAGAAAATCCATTAATTCATGTAAAGTGCCAAAGCCTCCTGGCAAAACAATTAAAGTATCACATGTATTTTGAAAAATTTCTAATCTCTGATAAAGATTATCAGTCCAAACAAGATTTTTTTTGACTATTTGTGGGTGGTGTACATTGTATTCTTTGAATACACTTGGGATGATTCCTTTCATTTTCCCTTGATTCTTCTGAAAAACAAACCCATTTATAACTGCATTCATTAGCCCAGTACAGCTCCCTCCGGTCACAAGATGGTAACCCTCGTTAGAAATAGCTTTACCAAGTACCCATGCTTCTTCCTTATAGCGATCAGAAATTTTATCATCCGCACTGCAGAACACTCCAACGTAGTGTTCTTTTTCTTCACAATGTGTTTTTGAATAACGCATTTCTTGAGTCTTACCTAATCCTTTTGAATTTTATGGGCTCTTTTATAGTTCTAGGGAATTCCATTATGCATATTTTTTAAACCCCATCAAGTCCAACTGTATGGGTTGAAAAAGCGAATCTATTTTGAAGAAACCATAGCACCTTCTCTTAGCTACTTTGATTTTATTATTCAAACCTTCAACAAAACCGTCATACAAGTCTGTACATACAGATTTTACTGTACGTCACTGCGTACTTCGATGATGATATTTCCTTCTTTATCAATTGTTTGTGAAATTATTTCCAGTGATTTTATATCGAGAGGGAGGGTAATTTGTGCCATATTTTCGTGACCTTCTTGTTATTTGAAGCCACCTTAAACCATTACCCACCCTCAATGCTATATCCCTAGAACTACAGAAGAGCCTTAATTTTTTACTAAAAGTTTTGACATTATTTACTTAAGCTATTCTTCACAAATGTTGGTAACGAGACGTTATTAAGAGGAAGTAATCCATTATTGGCAATGATTACACCTTCGTCAAAGAATTTGACATATAAAATGACGTTTGCAAGTGATAATTGTCAGCAATTCTAAATATGGAAAGGAGTAGCTGAAAAGCTCTATGATAAAGGCATTATCCCCGCCATTCCGCCCCCTTCCTATGCTGCCGTTCAGGGAAAAGCCAATAGCCGGTGGCACGATAAGATTGAGAAATATATTAAAGAGAAAGGGACTGTTTATGCTTTTCATAAAAAGTATGGCTATGGGGTAAGAGCTCTCGTTGAGGCTCAATTCTCCAAAATTAAAAGGTGTATCTGGTCAAGCCTGAAAACCCAAAAGGTCGAATCTCAAGAAAGAGAAAGAATTATTATTGGCAGTATCATCAATCAGTGGAACGCTTTTGGCAGATGCGTTTGCGTTAAGATAGAATAATTGTGCCTGAAAAAGCGTGAACTTATACGCTGCCGAACATTAAAGCCCCTATAAAATAGCTCCAACGCACAAAAGCTGAGCCTTTTTCCATGTGGGTGAAGAAAATAATTGAGAAAATGAGGACAGAATGTTAAGGATCAGTACCGGCAGGTGGACGTTCATGGCGCCTCTTATTCAACAGTTTTAGGCGTATTGTAAACGGTTTCTGCTGACACCTCCATTACAATAAATTGGCCAAAATGGAGACGTAAATTAAGGCACTAATACACTAAGTTTATTAAATTATTTTATCGAATCGAGGTAATATGAGTACAAAAACGACTTTTGCTGAAAAAGTATTACAATTTTATGATAAACTTTCACATGCGTCATTTGACTTACCTGCTGGATTTAAAATTATTAATCCATTTAACGGAAACCACAAAGATTTAGTTAAAAAAATAATGACTAAATTTTATCAAAAATACTATAAGGATGTCCACCCTCGTCGTCTAATACTCGGAAGTTCACCTTCACGTCGAGCATCAGGTGTAATAGGAATTCCTTTTGAAGATACCAAGCACCTCAGTGAAATGGGAATTTGTATTGACAAATTTTATGTAACTAAGTCTTCTTCGGGATTTTTATATGATGTTATGAGGGAATATGGAGGTTATGAAAAGTTTTATACTGACTTCTATATGAATTTTGCTTTCCCTCTCAGTATAGTTCAAATTACCTCCAAGGGGAATGAATTGAATTTCAATTACTACGAAAACCAAAAATTACAAGCGATTTTGTATCCTTTTATTATAAGCACACTGCGAGCTCAAATAGATTTTGGAATTGATAGTTCCGTGTGCTACTGTATTGGAAGTGGAGGAAACTACAGTTTTCTATCAAACATCAACGAAAAACATCATTTTTTTGATAAAATTATACCGTTGGAACATCCACGCTATATTATGCAATACCATTCAAAGGACAAAGTTATGTTCATGGACAAATATCTTAACGCCTTACACAAATAAACAAAACTAATATAACTAACTTTAATAAAACTAATAAAAAAAGGGAAAACAATATGCTAGTTACAAAAAATAAAGTGCTGATTCATTTTAATACAAATGATATTACTGTATACAGCTTAAAAGATAATACGTTAAAAGTGGTAGGGGAAGAGCGTGTTAATTTTGGAGAGAGTTTCAATATTGAAATATTGGTAGAAAAAATTGGCAAATTTTTAGCCACTTTACACAAACTTGTTGGAGTAATTAACAATGAATGCGTTAGATTGTATGCTACAGGAATATTCCAGAGGGGTTCTCAGCAAGAACAAACCAAATTAATGATTCAAATTTTTGTAAATTATGGGCTTTATTTTAATATTATACCTTCTGATTTAGAGCAGTTTTATTTGGAAAAGAGTATGTCTGTAAATGGACATAAAAATATGATGGAAGGTCTAATTTGTCAGGAATTCAGAAAAGTCGTCGTAGCTGGAAGTATTCAAAATCAGCTAGAAAATATTGGTGAGGTAATGACTACTTTGCAAAAACGCAACATTACCGTATTGTTTCCTACGACAACAAAAGTCGTTCCAGAAACTTTAGGAACAGATTTTCTTGTTTTAGAAGGCCAAAAACTTAAAAATAGACGTGATGGTTGGAGACTTCAATATGAACAAATGGAGACATATAAACAATCAGATGCTATTATTGTGTGTAATCCAGATGGTTTGACTGGTCAAGGTGTTGTATTTGAATTTGGTTTTATGGTAGCTATTTCTAAAAGAATAATATTTACCGAAAAACCAAAAAATTTATCAATTGTATTTCCTTATGAGATTGGTCTAAATTTTTAAATGCTACAAATAAGCCAATAGTATAGAGGATTCTGCCTCTATTTTTGGGAATTCTGGCACATACTCATTCGAGAACACATTAAGGATATTCATAGATGACTGTTTGATAGCGGTTTGGGAAATGTATTAACAAAAATGGGCTCTTCTGTAGTTCTAGGGATATAGCATTGAGGGTGGGTAATGGTTTAAGGTGGCTTCAAATAACAAGAAGGTCACGAAAATATGGCACAAATTACCCTCCCTCTCGATATAAAATCACTGGAAATAATTTCACAAACAATTGATAAAGAAGGAAATATCATCATCGAAGTACGCAGTGACGTACAGTAAAATCTGTATGTACAGACTTGTATGACGGTTTTGTTGAAGGTTTGAATAATAAAATCAAAGTAGCTAAGAGAAGGTGCTATGGTTTCTTCAAAATAGATTCGCTTTTTCAACCCATACAGTTGGACTTGATGGGGTTTAAAAAATATGCATAATGGAATTCCCTAGAACTATAAAAGAGCCCAGTTTCTCTCCCTTTCTTTTCCTTCCTCTTTAATCCTCAATCTTGCTTCATACGAAGCTCTACGTTATGGTACAGAATCGACACTCATCATGAATTGCGAAATCTCCTGAGGTTACTTTAGATTATGAGCACAACCATCACAACAAGGCAGATAGGGTCTTACATTATCAGTATGGTCAAACCATTCCCCTTTTCTCTATTCATCATGTTTTGGGTGGCCATTATTTATTCAATAGAATTATCCCTTAAACCTTACCTCATAAAGTCTATCCTCAATCGCTTGGCAGTGGGGTCACAACATGATATATTTGAGTATCTTGCTGCCCCTATCGCCTTATATTTAGGCATGACCTTTTTGATGGTGGCATCGTTCCGCCTTTATGACTACTTTGTTCACATAAAAATGATCCCACTTTTACGCGAACGCATTGCCAATGTATCCTTAGGGTTGCTTATGGACAAAAGCCACGCGTATTATCAAAACAATTTTTCTGGAAGCTTAGCCAGCAAGGTAAACGATTTAACAGGTAGTGTTCCTGACATCCTTCAACTTTCCATTGATCGATTTTTTAGCAATGGGTTATCTTTAGGGGTCGCGATTATAACGTTGGGGTGTGTTAGTGGTTACTTTGCTTTTTTTATGTTCTTATGGGCGGCTGCTTTTATCACGCTGGCCTTGCTTCTGTCAAAACGCCTTACGGGTCTGGCTGATCATTGGTCAGAATTCTCATCTCTCATCACGGGTAAGCTTGTGGACGTCCTTTCTAACATTTTATCGGTTCGGTTATTCACGGCAAAGATTCAAGAAAAGGAATCCTTATCTTACGTTTTTAATGGTGCCGTAAGGGCCGAACAAAAATTGCAATGGTCTTATTTTCAAATGTGGTTTTGTTTTGGTTTTTCCTTCTTTTTCTTGCAGTGTGCCAATATTTATTTCCTGTGTAAGGGGCGCCAAGAAGGCTGGATAACGGTTGGAGATTTTGCCTTGGTCTTAATGATTAATATCTCGATTGTTGATTTTCTATGGAAGTTGACCAAAGAGTTCTCTCAATTTTCTAAGCATTTGGGTCGCATTACCCAGGCCTTAAGAGCCATTCTGGATCAGCCCGACTTACAGGATAAATCAAACGCCCATGATCTGAAAGTCAGTCAAGGGTCTATTTGCTTTGATCAGGTCACGTTTCATTACAAAGGAACGGACCCTCTCTTTCAAAACAAGTCAATCACCCTTGAATCAGGTCAGAAGGTAGGGTTGGTTGGGTATTCAGGCGGCGGCAAATCAACCTTTGTGAATTTGGTTTTGCGTCTTTATGACGTCACAAGCGGCCGCATTCTCATTGATGGCCAGGATATTCGAGATGTGACCCAAGATTCTTTGCGGGCAAATATTGCAATGATTCCCCAAGATTCTTCTCTGTTTCACCGCAGTCTCCTGGAAAACATACGCTATGGGCGTGTGGACGCAACGGATAGTGAAGTTATAGAAGCGGCCAAACGTGCCCATGCCCATGAGTTTATTATAGGGTTGCCGAAAGTATATGATTCCCTTGTGGGAGAACGGGGTGTCAAACTGTCCGGCGGTCAACGGCAACGCATCGCGATTGCCAGAGCCATTCTCAAAAATGCACCCATTTTGATTTTGGACGAAGCCACGTCGCAACTTGATTCGGTGACAGAAAGCTACATCCAAGATTCTTTGTGGAATGTGATGGAAGGAAAAACCACCATCGTCATCGCCCATCGCCTTTCAACACTTCTTCATATGGATCGCATTTTGGTCTTTGATAAAGGAAAAATTGTGGAAGATGGTTCTCACCAAGAGCTCTTGGCCAAAGCTGGTTTGTACAGAACCCTATGGGATGCCCAAGTGGGCGGATTCTTGCCGGATATGAGGGGAGGAGAAGGAATTAAGGCTCTTCTGTAGTTCTAGGGATATAGCATTGAGGGTGGGTAATGGTTTAAGGTGGCTTCAAATAACAAGAAGGTCACGAAAATATGGCACAAATTACCCTCCCTCTCGATATAAAATCACTGGAAATAATTTCACAAACAATTGATAAAGAAGGAAATATCATCATCGAAGTACGCAGTGACGTACAGTAAAATCTGTATGTACAGACTTGTATGACGGTTTTGTTGAAGGTTTGAATAATAAAATCAAAGTAGCTAAGAGAAGGTGCTATGGTTTCTTCAAAATAGATTCGCTTTTTCAACCCATACAGTTGGACTTGATGGGGTTTAAAAAATATGCATAATCGAATTCCCTAGAACTACAGAAGAGCCAAAATCTATTATGCTGATTTATTAGGAAGTACAAGTTGGAGGATAACCATATGCATAAATGCGCTGTATTTGATATAGGGACCGCCCGAACAAAACTTACGATTGCTACACTATCTGAAAAGGGAATTACTTTAGAAAAATGGAAAATGGATACAAAATTAGGTGATCTTTTTTCTACTGAGTATCATGATGGTTTAGAAAGCGCTAGCACTAAATTATTGAAGGAGTCTCTTGTTTTGCTAAGCAAAAACATTAAAGATCCAAAAAATACTCGTAGGATATGCATTTTAACTGAAATATTTCGTAACTTTCCAAATTTAATACATGAAATTGAAAATATGCATGATATTATAGGAACCCCAAAGATTATATCAGGCTATGATGAGGGTAGCTTATTTTATAAATCACTTTCTAATATATTAAACTATCATAATTTTGTTTTGCTAGACGTTGGTGGAGGAAGCATTCAAATTACTTACTCTGACCAAGATGCAATACAGGTAATATCTCTTCCTTTAGGTACTTATAAACTTCAGGCAATGTATCAGACAGATCGCAGCAAGCTGGGTGAAAGCAATCGTTTCATTATGGAACATTACATAGATGAGATGTTGAGAGAGCATCTTATAGCCAATTTAAAAAAGGATTACCTTATCCTTGGCTCTAATTGTATGGAAACATTCTTGCTTACTGCAATGAGCAAAGCAGGCTTAATGTTCAACAAAATGAACAATATAGAACAAATTTCTTTCCTATTAACTAATCATTTGTTAAACGTTGGCTATGTCGAACAAGCTCGTTATTTTCCGAGTGATCCTAATTTTATGTACGGTGCAGATAAAGGGTTAATTGTGGCTCTTTCTGTTGCAAGGTTTGTAGGAGCACACAGCATTGTTCCAACAGATGAATCGCTATCATCGTCACTTGCAAAACAAGCCCTATCATCGGATAAATGAAGTGTAAGATAGTTGCGGTTTGTGTTTGAATGTGGACATGCTAAACGAAAATAATTATGGAGATGAATTTATGAGTATTCCTATAGCAGATACTAGTAATAGACCCAATGTTCCATTATTTTTAAAGATAAAACAAAAATTTCTTTATTTATTAAAAGCCGCTAATGTAAAAACTTTATGTACTTCGGTACTTGGAGGGGCATTAGAATTTTATGTGTTTCAATTATTTGGTTTTTTTGCCCCTATTTTTGGTAAGCTTTTTTTTCCTAATGATAATCATATAATATCAACATTAGTTGGTTTTGGATTATTTGCGGTTGGTTTTTTAACAAGACCAATTGGTGGTATTATATTCGGTTATATTGGTGATCATTTTGGTAGGAAAACTTCTTTATATTCATCATTAATATTAATGGGTACTACTACATTATTAATAGGGTTAATGCCAACCTATGAAAAGATTGGTATAGTTGCACCATTATTGATTTTATCGCTTAGGTTATTACAAGGTATATCTGTTGGTGGAGAGTTACCTGGTGGTTTAGTTTTTGCTATAGAACATGCTAATCCAAATTATACTGGATTTGTTGGAGGATTTCTACAAGCTGGTTATTGTGGTGGTACTGTTTTGGGAGCTTTAACAGGATTAATTTATTCTTTACCAGGAATGCCAGATTGGGCTTGGCGAATATTTTTTATATTTGGTTTTATATTATCGTTAATGGGGTTGTATATACGTAAGTTTAGTCCCGAAACTCCAGAATTTAATTCTATTAGAAATAAAACTGAAAAAGCTCCATTAATTACAGGAATAAAAAGATATCCTCAAATATTCCTTTTAACTATACTAATTAGTAGCTTCGCTGGTGTGGTCCTTTTTTTAAATGAAATATTTATGCCATATTTTTTAAAACAACTACCATTTATGTCAGATAGTTTTTCTAGGTTTTGTGGTACGGCTAGTTGTTGTTGCTATATACCTCTTATGCCTATTGTTGGTTTATATTCTGATAAGGTAGGCAGATTAAAACCTATGGCAATTGGTGCGGTGTTGATTATGATCTTCATGGGAGTAATGCTTTCTTGCTCCCATTTATTAAATAGGTATTCTGTTTTTTTTATATACATTGCAATTGGCAGTTCAATTACAATGCTTTGTGCGCCACTACAAACATTTATTGCAGAATTATTTAATAAAAAAATTAGATGTAGTTGTTTTTCATTTTGTCAAAACGTTGGTTTAGGGGTTTTTGGGGGACTAACGCCAATGGTTGCTACTATAATAGTTGCCAAACCAATGGGGCATTTATTGTTAGCATTTTGTGTTGTTAGTTGGGGTATTGTAGCCTTAATAGCAATGAATAAATTACGAAACAGTGAGATAAGAAAAATGAGGTAACATAAATGGTGGACTTCCCCCGCTTTAGTAGACACGTTCTTCCAATGTGAGCGCCCTTTTTTCAAACTCTTTTGGGCAGACGTGCCCAATAGTTGAATAAATTCTTTTTTGATTATAGAAGATAAAACAATAATCAAAAATACTATTTTTGGTTGTGATACTGTGTTAGAGATCAAGGATTATTTTTAAGGATTTGAGGGTTAAAAGCTGTTTTATATTTGAGGACACCAAAGCATATATGAAGAAGCTTTCTCATAATAGCGCCTATAATCACCATAGTATGTTTGCCTTTTTTCTCTAATTTTTTTACAAAAGGTTGAAGAAGAGGATTGTAATTTTTAGCTGCAATTGCTGGAAAGTAAAGAGATTTTCTTAAGGAAGAAGAACCTATCTTTGAAAGACAAGGCCTTCCTTTAACAGAAGTTCCTGAGGTTCTATGAGATGGTGTAAGCCCAGCATAAGCAGCTAATTGCCTGGCATTTTCTAAAGATGAAAACTCTGGCATTTCTGCAAGGATAGCTATGGCTGTCATTTTGCCAATGCCTGGAATGCTTTGAAGGTTCTTGCAGTCTTGCCTTAAGTCCTCTTTTTTGGAGACCAACTGGTCTATTGCAACATTGACTGTATCAATGTGTTTTTCTATGTACTTGAGGAGGTTTTGATAAACTTTCTCAACACTTTTTGGAAGGCAGTCTTTGTTCTCTAAAAAGTTTCCAACTTGAGTTTGTTGTTGTTTAAGGTTTTGCAAGCATCGATAAAGAGATCTTAATTCTTTTAAAGCAGGATCTTTAGGTTTATAGGCTCTTAACTCATTCTTGCTCGCATACTCTGCAATCAGGTGCGCATCAACATCATCTGTTTTATGGCGGCTCAATTTACTTTTAGCAAAGGCTTTAATACAAACAGGATTAACAATATAGGTTGTGTTGCAACTTTGAGATAAAGGAGTAGACTTGGTAATATAAATAACCTTGGATGCTACCTATGAAACCTCATGACTTCCGTTACCGACAATTCTTACCAACTATTATTCTACAATGTATGCGCTGGTATTTACGCTATCCTCTGAGCTACCGTAATTTGGAAGAGATGATGGAAGAAAGAGGCGTGGAGGTTGATCACACAACCCTTTATCGTTGGGTCCAGAAGTATTCCCCTGAACTTGAGAAAAGAATTAGATGGCATGCGCGTACCTTCTGCAGATCTTGGCACCTTGACGAAACCTACCTTAGAGTAAAAGGGAAATGGAAGTATCTTTATCGTGCCATTGATAAAAATGGAGGAACGATAGACTTCATGCTCTCTAGCACCCGTAATTATCAAGCAGCATATATATTCCTTAAAAATGCTCTTAAGAAAACAAGAGTCAATGAAAGACCTTTAAAGATTACAACAGATAAACATCCTTGTTATGCCCCAGCCATCCAAGCTTTAAAGAAAGAAAAGCTTCTTAAACCTCATGTTGAGCATCGTCAGACGCGATATCTCAACAACGTTATAGAATCAGATCACCGAAGAATAAAAAGAAGGACAAGACCTATGATGGAATTTAAGAGTTTAGTCTCTGCTAAGAGAGTCATAAAAGGGATAGAGGCCATGAATATGATTGTTAAAAAGCAATCCTATTTCTTTGCAGACAGCATCCATGATCAGATCTATTTTATTCATCGCATCTTTAATATCTACACCCGAACTATGTCCAAAATTTAAGAAACCTTTTATTTCCTTAGATAAATTCTACCTTAAGTTCAAAGTTGCAACAGAACCTAAATGGTTGTGTTGCAAGTTTGAGGTAAGATTATAATTAAGGTAAGGAAATAAATAAGTGATTCTAAAAATGTAGAATTATTAGATGAATGATATAAAGTAGCGCCACTTTTTAAGGAGAGACCATACCATTTTAAAACCTTAGTTGCAACACAACCACGATTTTCATGCACATATAAAAATTTATTGCTTTATTACAAAAAATATTGCTACCTATTGGCAACATTTTTCTCTCTTTTGAAAAAAATCTTAGGGCTGATACTTTGCTTGACTATTTTAAGCTTAATACCAAAAATATTATGAAAGTTTTACCATGAAGAGATCTATCTTATTATTGTTAATATCTAAATTCCTAGCAGTTTATGGCGCTCTTGCTTCTAATTTAGGAGATGAAACAGAGCGTAAAGTGCCTGCCCTCAATCGTATTAATAATAGATCAGTAAGAGACAAAGTAAGAATGTTCGAAGAGCTTACCAGCCCACCTTCTAAAAGTCTCGACTCTCAAGAATTAAATAAAACTATTCTCTCTTCCCCAGGACATGTCAGAAAAATTTCGAAGTTTTTTCAGCGTAGCAAGTCTGCGGAGCAATTAACTAAAGTACAGAAGGACTCTTCTAAGACGGGGTCAAGCGTTTCAGCAATTATTCCTTCCCCCTCCCCTAAATCTCCCCGCAATTTATTCAGGTTAATAAAATCTCGTGAACCTGCTGAGAGCCCCTTAAATAACAAAATAAATAAGAGTCAAAAAGGAAGCAAAGGTAGTCGTCCAAAACCCTCAAAAAATGTTGAGGTCAGTGCACCAAGCATTAATACAGCACTTACTAAGCAACATGGTCTTAATCCAGAAAGTATTGAGAAGGATTGGGAAGACAGAATAAGATATTTGGATATGGTTAAAAAAACTATAGAAGAGCATATAAAGTCTGGCACCATTAATCCTGAAGATGAAAAATATGAGTTAGTTCTTAAAGGGGACATAGCGCAACTTGAGGAGATGTATATTAAAGGGATGGGCTATTTGCATGGCAAGAATTCTATAAGAAAACATGACCCTATGATGATAGCTAGCCATCTACAAAACATGAAGAATTTATTGGATATAGTAGGGGCTGAGATTTATTGGGTAGCTGGAGAAGGAAAGCTAACATTATCTCAACTTACTCTTTTTGAGACAAAGCTATTAGATGCTAGGGAAAAAACCAGCTTTGTAAATAAAAGTTCTGAAACCCTAGAATCTCCAAGGACAACATGTGTTACTCGTCCTAATAGGAAACGTTCTCATACAACTAAAGACTAAAACGAGCAAACTTATTAGATAATTATCTCTCGCCTTTACCCTGCGCTCGATCCAGGGAAGAAAACCCTCAAGTCTCCGACTTAAGGAGGTAAGAAAGCCTATTGATTCTTACTACCTTAAAGTCTTAGCTGCTATAAAACTTCTCAACAAAGCTTGCCCTTCTTTTAAGGTTCTGTTGCAACTTTGAGCTAAAGGTACAATTAAGCTTAAAGAATAAAGGTCTTTTTAAATTTTAGACATAATTGGGCCGTAAATTTTAAAAATAAGAGGTAAAATTTAATTACCTCTTAAATATTGGTATAAAGTTTCACGACTGATATTAAGCTCTTTTGCAATTGCTGATTTGCTGTGTCCTTGAGAAACCTTCTCCTTAAGATCTGCTATAGCTTCCTCACTGAGCTTCTTCTTTCTTCCTTTATAGAGGCCTTTTTGCTTTGCAAGATAAATGCCTTCTAACTGCCGCTCTCTGATAAGAGCTCGCTCAAATTCTCCAAAAGCTCCCATTACGGAGAGAAGAAGCTTGGCCATGGGAGAGTCCTCACCTGTAAAGACTAACTGCTCTTTCTCAAATCGAATGCCTATCCCCTTCCCTGTTAACCCTTTTACAAGCTCTCTTAAATCATCAAGATTACGAGCAAGCCGATCCATGCTATGAACAACAATCATATCTCCATCTCTTGCATAGTGAAGAAGTTCTTCTAGTCCAGGTCTTTTGGTATCTTTTCCTGATGCTTTATCAGTGAAAACTTTATCAAGAGGAATTCCGTCTAATTGGCGTTCTGTATTTTGACCAAAGCTGCTGACCCGAATATAGCCAAGTATTTTACCTTTAGACATGAATCTTCCTTTTTTACATTTATGAGCAATAATTGTCAGAATAGAGTCTAAGAGGTTGTCGAGCAGATGTCAATAAAGTCTTAACTATATTTATTCCTGACAGGGTTACGCCCTTCTTCCTGACATCAGGTTAGAGTATACTCAATTCTGACAAATTTTTAGAAGTTCTTACCATCATCACAAATTATGGGTTTAACATAATTTACACCATTTTATATTATTTATGGATAAACTTTTAATGTAATAAATTTACAAATTTATGTTATTAATAACTACATGTGAAAAATATGAAAAATTCTGAGAAATTTTCATATTTGCCATATTAAAGTCTTATGGTATTAAATCTACTAATTACAATTACTAAGAGGTTCCTATGGAGACAATAAAAACAAGAATTGATAAAAATGGTCGCCTTCTTATACCTTCCTCTTTTAGACAATCCCTCCACCTAGATCCAGGTCAGGAAGTAATTCTTTATCAAGAAGGAAATGAACTTAAAATCAGAACCTTTAAAGAATCACTCAATCGAGCAAGGCAACTTGTAAAACAATATAATAAAGATAACTTAGATCTTGTCGCCCTCCTCCTACAAGAACGTCGTGAGGAAGCTAAAGATGAATAAAGCAGTGATTGACTCTTCTGCTCTAATCGCTTTTCTTAAAGATGAATCCTTTTCTTTAAACGAACTTGAACCAATTCTTTCCCACGGTGTCATCTCTTCTGTTAATGCCTGCGAAGTTGCAACTGTTTTGGCACGTCTTGGGATGCCTATCACCATTATTGATGAACTCATTAATGAAACCATAGGAGCAGTTGTTTCTTTTGATAAGGAGCTATCCCTAGCTGCTGCAAAACTCTGGGAACTCACTAAATCCTATGGCCTTTCATTAGGAGATAGAGCATGTATTGCTTTAGGGCAAAAATTACAACTCCCTATTTATACTGCCGACAAAATCTGGAAAGAAGTAAATCTTGATAATATTGATATTAGGCTTATTAGATGAGCATTTTACTTCTTATAAATATTGCAGCTATATTTATGCGGCATTTTTAAATAAAGAGAATAGCCAAGAGATGTCTTGTTGCATGGTTATAATTTACGCAAAAAATCAACAATATGATTTAAGGCTATTTGGAATAGCTTAATAAAGGATACTGTTAATAGGTATTAAGATTACCCCCTTTTTTTAAAAAATACCCTTGTATCTTTGCAAAAGAGAAGAATTAAAAACTCCTTTAAATTAGACTTAGGCTAAAGCAAATTCATCTTCCTCTAAATCAAGTTTTATGTCTTCAACATAAAAAGGATCATCCTGCGTTATGGTCGCTCTCTCTGTTTCTCCTAGCAATCGATTCCACTCGTTAAAAGGACGAGCCTTAAGCATATGAAGAATAAAAGCTCTTTGCAGACTATTCTTTATTTTATTGAAAGAAGGAAGGCTCAAAAATAATTGGTTTTGTCCTTCCTCTCCTAACATCTTGACAAGTCCAAGAATAAGAATCTTCTCGTATGGATTATTTGCATAGCTAAGGAAAGGTTTCCCTTGCTCTAATAAAGCTGTTCTCTGCTCCAAAGGTATTTTAGAAAAAAAATCTCTTATAAGTCCTGATTCTAAAAAAGTGGTCCTCAGAAGATCAAATTCCTGACGTAAAATAGAAATATATTTGATTTCTCTTGTAGCTAAGGGAATATTTCTTATTACTTGCAAAGTCAGCATTATTTCATGGTTGTCTTTAACTCCTGTTAACAAAGGCTCAATTTGATGGAGCAAGTCTTCTCTTTTTTCTAGTAGAATCTTTCTGAGAATCTTAATTGTATGCGCTCTCTCATACCCATCCGTAACTTGTTCTAGCAGCGGTTGGGCATACTGAAGGAATTTCTCCCTCTCATCCGCAGGAATCTTATAAATAGTTTCCAAAATCAGCGCTCTTTCATCCCCATCTGTAACTCCTTCTAGCAGCGGTTGGGCATACTGAAGGAATTTCTCCCTCTCATCCGCAGGAATCTTTCCAATAGTTTCCAAAATCCAGATTCTTCCATACCTCTCTGTAACTCCTTCTAGCAGCGGTTGAGCATACTGAGGGACTTTCTCTCTCTCATCCGTAGGAATCTTACCAATAATATCCAAAATCCATGTATTTTTATACACACCCCTATCTCGCTCTAGCCGCGGTTGGGCATACTGAGAGACTTCCTCTCGCTCATCCGCAGGAGTCTTACCAATAGTTTCCAAAATTCGTACTCTTCCATGCCCATCAGTAACTCCTTCTAGCAACGGTTGGGCATACTGAGAGACTTCCTCTCGCTCATCCGCAGGAGTCTTACCAATAGTTTCCAAAATGCGCGCTCTCTCATACCCATCCGTAACTCCTTCTAACCGCGGTTGGGCATACTGAAGGAATTTCTCCCTCTCATCCGCAGGAATCTTACCAATAGTTTCCAAAATTAATGCATTTTCATACCCATACCTGACTCGCTCTAGCAGCGGTTGGGCATACTGAAAGACTTCCTCCCTCTCATCCGCAGGAATCTTACTGATAATTTCCAAAATGCGCGCTCTTTCATACTCATACCTGACTCGCTCTAGCAGCGGTTGAGCATGCTGAAAGACTTTCTCCCTCTCATCCGCAGGAATCTTTCCAATAGTTTCCAAAATTCGTACTCTTCCATGCCCATCAGTAACTCCTTCTAGCAACGGTTGGGCATACTGAGAGACTTCCTCTCGCTCATCCGCAGGAATCTTACTGATAATTTCCAAAATGCGCGCTCTTTCATACCCATCCGTAACTCCTTCTAGCAGCGGTTGGGCATGCTGAAGGAATTTCTCTCTCTCATCCGCAGGAATCTTACTTAAGGTTGCAAAAATATATTCTGTTCCATCATGGTTAGAAATGTTTTGTAATAGAAGGGCAATTTCTTGGATTATACCTGGCCACCCTTTGATGGGAACGTCGCTTATGCTAATAAAAAATTCTGTGCTTTTAAAAGTATGACTCCACTTAGTTAAAAGAGGAAACAAGGTTGGAATTTCAGCTAACCATTCATCAAGCAAACCAGAATTCACTTTTAGCCATGGAATCCCACGTAACCAATTATCAAGAGTCTTCCTCCACAATAATGCTACATATAGAGGTTCTGAGCTCAAAAAGGCGCGTTCCTTATTATCATCTTCCTGGGGGATATCATCTCTAAGGAGGTCAGGAATTACATTTAACGCGTAAGGGAGTCCTTCACCTCTTTGGCTATTAAAGCCATCTATCTCATTCTCAACTCCTGGCTTGTGCCTTTGGGCGAGAATCATTGACCGATAAGGCTGAATAACAATCTCTCCTTCTTGAGGAGAAGTTATAGGCGTTGAAAAAAGACATTCTTCCTCTAACTCTAAATGCTCATCCTTAATGTTGCTTGCCATAAGAGAGCAAGAGGATAAAAGCAATAAACTAAGCTTATAGATACCTCTCATCTAACTCTCCCTTATTGCTTGCTGTCAATTCTCTTCAAAGCATTAATAATCTCATCATTAAAAAGAATACCTATATTAAAGCTCTTTTCTTTATCCCCAGCATAACCATGGACACCAACACAGTAAATTATGTCTTTGTTCTTAAACCATATGCCAGAGCCACTTTGGCCTTTCTCAGTATCAATATCATACTGAAGAGTATTATCTGCTTGCCTTTTTATTAAGCTGCCACTTGCTCCCATGGTATAAGCCGCTCTTTTCCCAGGATAGCCTGTCACGTAAAGGGTTAACCTCTCAACAGGAAGCTTTTTGAAGGAGGAGTATGGCGTAGCCACAGTGAGATTTTTTGTGTTAAAGAGGCTTACATCTTCTTCACTAAATCGAATGTAAGCAATATCTGACCCTCTCGCTTTAGTGTTAATATATTGTTGAGGAACAAAAACGCTTTCTGGATTTTGGATGGGAAATACGGTTGCTTCAGCCAAAACATCCATATCATAACAAGCAGCAAAACAATCAATACGATCTGGATACCCTCCATCCCTCTCATCATATAAGTTATGAGCTGCTGTCAGTAAAACGTTGGGCCTAATTAAAGTGCCACTTGCATAATAGGTCTTGCACTTCCCATGAACATTATTATAGATAATTTCTAAGTAAAAATGGCAGTTCCAATCTTTTTCATAAACTCTCCTTCCCAAGCACTCTCGCCTATCTTTGTCGCCTAGGATCTTCTCATGCCCATAGTAACTCTTATTAAGGCGCTCAGCTTGTTCTATAGAGTCAAACTCACGATAGTATAAATCTTTGTCAGCGTTATACCTTGCTTCAATGGTAGCATCAGTTTCATTTTCTTTAGAAATCCCTTGAAAGGTTGTATCAGGATCCAGCATCAGATGAGCATCATGGACTGGGAATAGAGGAGAAGATATTGGTTGAGTATCATCTGCTACAATTGAACTCTGCGTTTTATAAACCTTATCTCCTTGTTCTTTACTCTCTGAGCTGAAGGCTGCCGGTGTGAGTGTTAAAGTAATCCCAGCAATAATACTTGCTAATCGTTGCATGATTTGATCTCCCCTTGATAACTTCTGTTAGGTTAATATAAAGATAACCTTAATAAAAATAGATTAAGTGAAGAAAACCACCTTGTCTAGAGAGGAAGGTTTTTATCCTATTCCCTAACTTCCTTGGGGGGCCCTGAAAAGTATTGCTTTAATACATATGTGACCCTAAGGACTACAGCCCCTTATTTGATTACTTTAACCTAATTAAATCTTATTATTCTTCTTGTAATTTAGGAATTTTAAGTCCAAAGATCTGGCCAAGCTCTCCGTTATTATTTTCAAACACATGTAAGAAATTAGTTGTTGCTTTCTCTCGTGGGTCAACTAAAGAAAAGCGCACAAATAAGTTCACTTTAAAATAAAATATACCTTTATCTTGTGGTCCCTCTCCTGAGTATAAATTATTGCTTGCAATCTTGCGGTTAACTTTCCATACCCATCGAAAATTGCCTATATTAATAGCTCGGTCAGAGCAAAAACCTTGGCCTTGTTCTGGCTTAGAAGTTAATCTATTAAAAGTTATTTCCCATCCTACATTATTGAATTCCGTCATAGGGATAATATCCATGTCTGGTATTGTTCTTTTAAATGAAAAGGTTGATGTATAGCTTGCTGAAGCTGTCCCTGAGGCTGATACTGAAGGTCCTCCAGTCAATAAATTGGCTGTAAGACCTGCGCTTGATGAAGCTAAACAAGTATAGCCTTTAGTCCAAGTCGCCTCTATTTGACCCATTAATCTTTCAGGACAGTATTCCCATACCCTTACAGGACATGAATCATAATCAACAAGCTCCCACCCATTATTATAGCGCACTGGTTGTGCTTCAATGATAAAACCTTTAGGCAAAAAGTTATAATTTTTAAATTCAGAAGGTGTGTTAATTCGTAAGTTAAGTAAAATATCATAATAGTCATAATACTCATCTATTCCTTTATCTGCATCAACTTGATCTCGTGCAGAAAAAGTGGTCGCTTGAGGGCGGATTTCATAGTGATGGACAAACTCAGAGGCTTTAATGACACAAGATTTCCAGCCAGAAAAGGCTTTTCCAATCCCACTTCCTAAACTTTCTAATTCTTCTTGAGGAACTTTATACCTTTCTTCAAGAGAAGGCAGGGGTGTTAATTTTATTTCTTTACGTACTCTTGCATCCTCCTCTGTCTCTTCATCAGAAGACGACATATCAACAGAGTGTGCGACAGTTAGTATATGGAACTTTGGAAGCTGAGGGGTGGGTTTTTCAGGATGATGCTTAGGGCTATAAAAGCCAAAGAACTTTTCTGAATTCACTACATCACGTGGTTCGCTTGTTAATCCTTCAGAAGTAAAATTTGAGGCATTTAAGGCCTTACCTTCCTCTTCTTTTAGTTCTTCAGAATCTTGCTGATGACTCTCGGATATCTTAAAAGTAGAGAGCTTATCAGTCGCTTCATCAATTTCTTTTGAGGGTGCTTGGAATATATTGTCTGACTCAAGCAAGAGGTGAGCATCATGAACTTGGAACTTAGGTGAAACTCTCTTCTCGTCTTGCTCAGTAAGGTGTGAGCTGTAAGTTACCTTTGAGGCTGTTAGCATCATCCCAACAATAATAGTTGCTAATTTATGCATTATTTAATCTCCCCTTCCTGACTACTATTACATTAATAATAATAGATATAGGTTAAATAAAGGAACCTTCCCTGTCTAGAGGGTAAGCACTCAGGAAGATGGATTATGTTACAACTCTGTGCTTTTGGACAATTAAGTTATTGATACAGATCATATTTATTAATTTATATACCTAGAAGATAGAATTTCAAACGAATGAGCAGTTATCAAAATAAAATCATTATTACAAAATTAATTTTTTATTGAATTTAAGGCTGGATAAGCATTGGATGTTTTTCTCTTTCTTTAAAACTATCCTAATATATATCTCAAAATTTATTAAAAATTATATTAAATTGCCATATGCCTTTTAGGCAGTTATAAATAGAACTCATTTCTTTAGAAATAGGTAACAACGATGAAGCATAAAGTGTATTTTTTCACATCCGTAACAAGAATTGTTCTTTTTTTCTCACTTGCTTTGCATATCCATGCAACCCCCTTGTCTGAAGAGCAAAGTTTATCTGCTCAAACAAGAACAATTCTTTCGGCTAAAAGAAAGGTTATTTCTTTGTCCGCTTCAAATGAAGCTGACAAAGAAAACCAACAAAATATGAGCGGACACCATAAAAAGAAAAAACTTTCAACACCTAAAAATAACGCTTCTAAATCACCATCAAAGTTCTCTCCCCTTCTCAAGCTCGAAAAAGAAATTAGGTCATTAACAATAAAAATTGAGAAAGCTTATTCGAAGGCTTCAAGAATAGACCTTGACCAAAGCTATAAAGCTTTTAAGAAGCTAAACTATCCTGAAGAAGTCTGGCATACCTTAGGGCAACAAATAAAAGCAGAGCAGTGGCCTCCACAAGAAAGCTGGAAAGAAATCATTGGTGGCCATCTTTTTTTTCCAGCGTCTCAACTTCATAAATGGCAAGAGTCTCCTTATACAGAGCATCTTTTACAATGCTCTCATATCATGTATCGCTGTATGTTTGCAGCTTCTTTTGGACACTCTTTAGGTCTTTTTTATACTACCAATACTTTATGGATGATAAATCGATTGGATGATGACCTTACGACTGATAGAGAGCTAAATAAACCTAACTCTTATACGCGCATGATGCAAAAAGCATGCTTTGAGCTAGAGCAATGCTTAGATCGACCAGATGTCTGTTATGCTTTAGGGCAAGGGTCTCTCCTTTCTCCTTCATTATCGTATGATTATATTAAAATAAGGTCTATGGAACTTTTTGAGAAAGGAAGCGACTTTAAAAACCAACTTGCTGCTTTAAGTTCAAAATTACTAAGAAAGGGTTATGCAGAAGTTCCTATTGATGCTTTCTTGGCATTAGCACGCCAGGGATACTTACCCGCCTATATAGAAGCTGCTGAACATGCTAAAAAGACAAGGCACAGAGAAGTAGAAAAATCTATTCTAATAGAAGCAACACAGCAAGGTTACCCTCTGGCATGGATTGAACTTGCTTCTTGGTATGATGATCATAAGCAAGAAAAAGAGTCCTTAAAATGCTTAAAAAAAGCTGCTCAAGCTAAAGTTTCTTACGCTTTTATAAAACTAGGATTTAAACTAGTTGGGAATCATTTTCATCGCTTGGATATGGAAAAATTGCAAAAAGCTTCTCCCTTTGAGCTAGAAAAAGCTTGTAATTATTTCAAAAAAGCTGGTGAACTTCATGATCCTGAAGGATATGAGTATTTAGTAGACCTTAAATTAGCTCTTTCTAGTTTTAGTCAAGATAAAGAGAAAGCATTGTCTTTAAAAACTGAGGCGTTAGAGGCTGCTAAGCAAGGTTGTGCTTTAGGGTGGAAAATGACCTATTCTAAGCTCGCCAGGCTTTTACCAGAAGATGAATATCTAACGGCTCTTAAAGTATATGGCCCCACCCCTCATGAATTACCCGCTGCGGTTGAAGCCTTCCTCAATAGAGAAATTGGAAGTAGGTTACCAAGGAAAGAAAGTTAAAGGTTTTTTTTAAGACCAATAGATATTAAGAGCTTCGCAAGAAGTGCTTTAATTTAACCATAAAGTTAAGCATTTCTTGCAAATTAACTGCTCTCTTAATCATCCTTGTCCTTTTTCCCTCTTGCGCGCCCTTTCTTTCTTGCGGGTTTCTTCTCAGAGGCTTTCTCAGGTTTTTCTGCTTTCTCCTCTTCTTCAAGACGAAGTTTTTTTGAAACACTTGCAGTTTTTAAGGTATCTTTTCCTTTTCGTTCAGAACTTAAAGTGCTAGCACTGTCACTACCTTGCTCACGCTCTCGCTTTGTACCTTTGACTTTTTCAAGCTTACCGCGATTTCTAGTTGTCTGGCGAGGTTCTTGATAAGGAGTTGATGGTTGGGGTGCTGCCACCTGCTGAGAATCTTCTGCGTTAAAAGATTGCTCAAGATTTTCTATTTCTTCTTCCTCAAGCGTTATTTCTTTAACCGCTTCTTCTTCCAGAAAATGTGGATTCTTTTCTTTTTCTTTAGATATTGTATATTCTCTTTTAGGACTTAATTCTTTTGATTTTAAATTTAAAAGTTGGCTTTCAAGCTTAATCTCGCCTGCCATGGGCAGGGTAAAGCTTAAGGTCCCACTACTAAATGTTGAAAAGAGAGAGCGGTAAGTTCTATGTACAATGGCTTTTCGGCCCTTAGATTGTGATTCTAAAGAATCCTCTTCTTTTTTATTTGTGACTTGCCATACCCAGATATCATGGGGTTCAGTCTCAGCAAGTTTTAGTGATTGTTTAAAATTATTATAAGCTTGTAATGAGGGGTGCCCATGCATTGTACCACAACTAAAAATAACATGTTGAGGTGCAGTTTCTTTTGACCTTGCCCCGTATAATGGCTCCAGAATTAAGTTAGTATAGAAAGATTGATGGAATGGAGGATTTATATGAAGAAGAGCTATGGAGCGGAGCAAATTATAGGGTTATTACGCCAGAGTGATGTTTTATTGTCCCAAGGCAAGAGTATTATGGAGGTCTGCCGTCAATTAGGGATTTCGGATGCGACTTATTATAAATGGCGCAAGGTTTATGGGGGATTGAAGGTTGATCAAGTAAGAAGGCTTAAGGAGCTTGAGCGAGAAAATGCTCGCTTAAAAAGAGCTGTTGCTGACCTTACTTTGGATAAGTTGATTTTAAAGGAAGCAGCTGAGGGAAACTTTTAAGCACTGAGCGACAAAAGAAATGCGCTGTGAGAGTTCAACAGAAGCTTGGTATCTCTCAAAGGCGCGTTTGTGAGGTTCTAGAAATTCACCGTTCGGTGCTGAGATATTGTTTTAAAAGGGAAGATGACGAGGAAGCTTTAAGAGCTGCTATTATTAGGCTAGCAAGTCAATATGGGAGATACGGTTATCGTCGGATTCATGCTTTACTCAAAGTCGAAGGCTGGAGAGTAAACCATAAAAGAGTTGAACGTCTATGGCGAGAAGAAGGGCTTAAAGTCCCTCGAAAACAACCTAAGCGAGGAAGGCTCTATCTTAATGATGGCTCTTGTCTGAGGTTAAGACCTTGCTGGCCGAATCATGTTTGGAGCTATGACTTTGTGGCTGATCGTCTTGCAAATGGCAAGAAGATTCGCCTTCTTACAATTATAGATGAATATACAAGAAAATGTTTAGTTATTAGGGTTGGGTATCACTTAACATCAAATGATATTCTGGACACTTTAAGTGATTTATTTATCCAAGAAGGAATCCCTGAGTATATTCGTTCAGACAACGGCAGCGAATTTAGAGCCCAAGTTCTTAAAGAGTGTCTCCAGAGTTTAAATGTTAAAACAGCTTACATAGAGCCGGGCTCCCCTTGGGAGAATGGTTATAATGAGAGTTTTAATGGAAAACTCAGAGATGAGCTCCTAAATGGAGAAATATTTTACAGCTTAAAGGAAGCACAGGTTCTTATAGAAGAATGGCGACTACATTATAATCATATAAGACCTCATTCATCGTTAGGATATAAACCTCCAGCTCCTCTAGTGCATACCAAACAAAATCATCGTTTTGTACAAAACTGTGAGCTTTATAGAGATAAAAATGAAAATAATATGATTAACCAAAATACGAACCTAAATCTGGATCTTTAATTGGGGGCTGGACACTTTTATCCATCTTAAACCGTTACTTCCATGAGTTTTAGCACCATGATGATCCGCCGTAATGACCGTACATTTTAAAAAATCCGGATTTTTTGCATAGTTTTTAATAATACGATCTGTCGTTATATTTGTTGCATCCCCGGTCATAATAATGGAGTGTTTGCCTGTTTGCAGCTTCAAGACTAAGCTGTCACTGTTATCATCATCTTCAAGGCAAGAGCGCTGTATCTCCTCTGTACCAACTTCGTGCCAATGCATTGGGTTAACGGAGAGAAGGTACGTCTTAATATGCGAGCCAAACGGTAAAGCTTGCTCAAATTCTTTTAAATGGTCCTGAGCTTTCCACCCTTTTTCTGGATCTGAAAACATTTGGGGCGCATAAGCGCGTGTACTCGTATCATCAAGCGACTCAGAAACCAGCTCTTCAATCGATATTATAGGTTGTTGAGTTAAAAGGGCAGGAAAATAGACTCTTGTTGATCTTTCATCAATTTGCTGCTGAAGCCAACTCCTGAATAATAGGCTATATTTTTCCGGCAAGCCTCCTAAAATAATATTATGTATTTTATCTCTACGATTTTTAAAAATATCTATTGCTAGATTATAGTGGTCTGAGTCAGGATGAGAGATAAAAAATGTTAAAATATTGATAGCTTTCTTAGGATCATCCGTACCTAAAGATAGCCTAATATTATCAATTATTTTCTGTTTAACTTCTTCGTATGAGCTTCCCCTTTGGTTTTTTCCTAAAGCTTGCGATTCTCCTGGAGAAATATTTCTAAGCACGCTTGGTGGAATTGTAGAAGAGGAAGAAGATGAGCTCGGCAGAGGTGATCTAGGTATAACTTCCTTTTCCCCTTCTTTTAAACTCTCTTCTATAATCACTATTTCTGCTTTACTCATAAAATATTCTTGGCAAAAAAGCTCTTTTTTATAAGCAGAAGAGCCAGCATCCATTAAGAGATAAATAGGCTCTTTATACTCAGGGCTATATAACTCAGCCGTCGTACAGCTACCTTGCCCTACATTATGAGCAGTCATCTTAATATAAGACTTTGCTTGCTCTTCTGTTACAGAAGCAAAAGCAAGAGAATTTATAAATAAGAGCATTAGAAAGCGCACAGAACTAATCAGACGCATAGCATTTTCCTATTTGATAATATTTACTATTTATATAAGAATGATAGGGATAGATTGCAAGAACACAATTATAATATATTAAAAGATAAAGAAACTAAATACATCATTTTAAAATCAATTACAAAAATGATGCTACTTATGCCGAACTGGCATTAGATGAGTTCAATGACTTCTCGCTTAGCTTCTCTATTGCCTTCAATATAATTACAGTTGGTTTTCCTTCTTTAAGCGGTAAATTTTTTTATGGTTAATGGGAATTCCAAGCGTTTTCTCGTCTTGTTGCTTAATTCGAGCTACATCTAACTGTTAAAAAAACTTTAAGAGATGCTTGATCAAACTCAAGATGTTTGGTGTCAACAAGCCCATGAATCCGATGGGTCATTTGCCCAATCTAAGCCCCTTTTCATGTTACACCATAACATTTTCTTGGACCTGAGGTTAAGGGTCTGGGTCAATTAAGGGGAGGTATTCGTGATATGTGGCTTGAGGAGCAAGGCTTGTGTCATTGCCCAAATGCACTATACCTTTATTGAAAAAGTAAGATTGGTGGGCATCCATGTCATGGTGTCCATGCACCCCAAATTGCTCGCTAGAAGAAAGAAGCCCTTGAATCGATGATACCAGGTTCAGATACGGCCAAAAGCCATAGATGCCACTCAAATCGAGTTGATTCGCATAGCTTTACGAGCAAATAGGTCAACTCACCGTAGAGAGAGATTGTTGAAAAAAAATCTGAAACCTTTGGATTTGGCAGCTAAGAAAAGCTTAATCGATGTTAATTTGGGGAGCGTATCAATTTTTAACCGTTGATCTGTATCATTTTAAATCCGTCGCTAACAAGAAAGAAACCAATTGATCCTGACTCTCCGAAAGCCTTAAATGCAACAGATTTGCTTAATTATTGCTTCTAGGTTGCAACACTTCCGCTTGTTCTTGCTGCAGATTCAATAAAGGAAATGCGCGACTCTAAGTTACTGATAAGTGAGTTTATATATGAATAATGGCCTGCTATATTCTCATCTACTTCTTGATTACTCATAGCAGTTGTCGATTTCAAATTTAAGTATTTCTTCCAAGACTCTAAATATTGAGAATCTTCTTCTCTTTCTTCTTTATCTCCCATCCATACTTTTCTCAAATAGAGGGGTGGAGTATCACGCATTTCATTTAGACTTACTTCCCTTCCAGAATCTAATACTTTATGAAATAGCCAAACTTTTTCACTGTCTTTTGGTTTAACTCCATAGTGTACGCGAAATGAGCTGAGTATTTTCAAAGGAAAATCTTCTTTCTCAATATTAAGTTTATCACGTATCCTAGCCCATAACATTCCTTTAGGCTGAGTGGCTCGTGATAAAGCTCGCCGGCAAGTGGGACAAATATTAAAGCGAGAATGGAGATGAATAAAAACACCTATAACTTTTCCATTAATTTCGTCTTCAAGAGACTCCCAAAATGCATCTTGTGCCGGGCTTGATAAAAAATGTATAAGCCGCTGTTCACTATGCCAAAATGGGCTATAAATTGCTGTTACAGCTTTTCTAAATTCTTCTTCAGCTTGAGAAACCAATTTTTGTTGTTTAGCTATGGACTCTTCCATAAGCTTAAGAAGTTTGCTTGGAGTCTTATCCTTATTGATGAAAAGGCAGTCTCTTAGGATTTCTGCTTGATCTTGATGATCGTTTATTTCTGGAGTAGTAAAATGTAATGCTAAATCATTTAACTTTTGAGTATTACTTGTTAATGCTGTTTGAATAATTAAATTTTTAAGATCTTCTTTTAATTTCCAAAGTCTTGCTTGTAAGCTTGTAAATTTTTCCCAAAGCTTTTTTTCATAGGACGAGAACTTTATTGCATTAAGTGATTGATCGTCTTTGTCATAAGAAGGGTCACTTACCTTTCCCCAAATTTTATTAACATGTTCGATTAATTCAGGAAGCTTATTAAGAGACCTCTCAAAATAATACTTCTTTAAAAGCTCCTCATTATATTGCGTTCCAGGGGTAAGAGTGCTTTCAAATGCCCTTAATTTTTCTTCTTCTTGCTCTAAAGAGGCTATGTCTCTTTTAATAAAGCTTACTTTCCGGTCATCATCTTCCACAATTACCGTTAAACACCCTAAAGCAATATTGTTTCTTTTTGTTGGGCTTACTTTTTGAAGTTCTCTAGTAATTTCTAACTCAGATTTAGCTAAATCATAATTAATTCTATCAAGGTCATATGAATCACTATAATTAGGCCCCCTAATTATGCCAAACTTGTTGAATCCTAAGTATACCTGAGAGTCATCGGTTTCTTCCATAAAACTCGCAAAACTTGCTGCCGAGAATATTAGAATAAATTTTAAGGAAATAGCAATTATCTTTAAAGAAGAAAAGAAACTTTTAGTTTTCATATAAAAGCAACTTAGTGATTTGTAGGTGTACGTGTAGGTGTAGGTGCAGGGCTTATACTTTCAAGTGCATCGTTAAACTCTATAAAGCTTTCTTCATCATACACACTCTCGTATAAGTCTTGCTCTTGAGGCTTTTGAAGAGGCGATATTGATAAGCGCTGCATATTAACCATGGTTGAGTGATATCGGTTAAAGTCTCTCTGTCGTAAAAGGTTTTTATACTCGTCTAGCTCATAAAATTTGTTATGGATTTCAGCCCAGTCTTGTGGGATAGCTTTTTGGGACATAAGGGTCTTATAAATTTTGACATCCTTGCTAGCCTTATTAATATAATCTCGTGACATGAAGATAATATTTTTCATAAAAGTAGAAGCTTCATTTGGGTAAAATTCATTAAAACTCTTATAAAGTTTCTCCACATTTTTAAGAGCAATGGGGTTTCCTGTAATTCTAATATAAGGTTTAGAATTCAGCCTTAACCAATTTGCAAGGACTGGTGCAGCTTTTTCATCAATTTTATTATCAGATATATCAAGAATTTTGAGTTTAGAAAATTCTTTTAAGGTAAGCTCTTTAGTAAGATCACAAAAAATTTCAGAAGTCATTACACTGTTAGTGAGAGCAAAAGCGACAACTGTTGAAGAGTGAGCTTTTAGGTCGTCTACTATTCTAGCTGTCTTTGAGGTTGAATCTTTAGTAAGATCAAGATCATTAAAATCTATATATTCATGGCTTGCGAAACAAGACGTTAGAAAACATACAAAAAATAAAGTAAAATATATAATGCCTTTTTTTTTCATTCTTCACATATCCTCAATATAACTTTATTTGCTTGCACAATAAGGAATTTATACAATTTTGTCAACCTTTTGCTCATTTTGCAATCAAGAAGTATGGAAGTTTGCAAAGCTATTCCCAAAAGTCGGTTTTTAATTTTAAAAAACCGTTCGTTTCTAAGGTAATACTACTTTACATAAAAATTTATCTGTATAAAAATGCCAAGACACTGTTTTACAGTTTATCTAAAATAGGCATTGTCAACTTAACTTTTATAAATTTTTCTGATAGGATTTTTTACAGTTGCAATAAAAAAGAGTTGTTTGATGTCTTTAACAAAAGCTCCTAAGCGTCACTGCTTTCCCTTATCCATTATTAATTAAGCTATATGGCAGTATCATCGCTTTAATAACAGCTACAGAGATATCCAAGAACAGATGGCTTTTCGAGGAATTATCCTTAGTCATGAAACCATTCGAGAATGGTGTCATAAATTTGCTTATCACTTTTTAGAAGTTATCAAAAAGCGAGAGAGGCAACCTCATGATAAATGGCATCTTCTTGATGAAATGAATGTCAAGATTAATGGACAATGGTTTGTGCTTTGGAGAGCTGTCGATCGAGAAAGACTAGAGGTAGATGTCTTTCTTTAAAAGCGCCGGAATAAGAAATCAGCTATTAGATTTCTCAGTCGATTATTAAGATCTTATCCAAGTAAAAAGAAAAAGTATAAAGTTACGAATTGAGGGTACCAGGAAGATTTGTCCGTAAATATCTAATAAGCAATAAAGTAGAGGTATAATATATTGAAATTATTGGAAAGGCAAAAAAGAAAAAGGGATAACCTTTAACTGGATCTTACTTTTATATTCATTTAGTAAAATATTGATTTTTCATATTTAATTCTTCTTATCGGATATTTACGGACAAATCTTCCTGGTACCCTCAATTCGTAACTTTATACTTTTTCTTTTTACTTGGATAATGCTTAATCATCAATCCCTCAATAATGATTCAAAACTTAATCAAGCATAAACTCCATTCCTGAATCAAGCACCAAACCCGAGAACAGCAGCGCCTTTCCTTTTCTGCCGCCAAGGCCATTTGGCAGGAAGCGGCTCTAGAGATTCTTGCTGCCTAAACTAAACGAATTTTACGTTATCTATAAATGCCATCACTTAAGTTGACCGTGCCTTACCTAGCGGGTTAGCTTACGCAATTACAGTATGTACAATAATTTCAAAAATTAATTAAGATAGCTTAAAACTTAAAGCGGTAAGAGCAACGCTACCCTGTTAATTGATGTAATTAACCTACACCAGTTCATCCTGCCTATTTATTGTAGAAAGATTGTTTAACAATTCATCAATTTTATAAGTTGAGACCTCGTATATTTTTTTGTGTATTTTAGATTTAAGAGGGAATTCTGCTGGAAAATACTTTTTCATTATATTTAAAGACAGCTTTAAATGATCAATTGCTTTCTTCTTAAAGTAATGAAATTTTTCTAAATCTTTATTACTTAGAGCATATAAGGATCTTCTCTGATATATTCCTGCTAATGCTTCTAAAGAAGCATAACTTTCAGGATGTTGCCTTTGTTGATACATTACTATTGATTCTGTAATAAATTTTTCTGCCATATCCAGCATATCTTGTTCTGTAAAAAGCTGTCCTAAGCTTCTTAGAACTCTAGCAATCTCGAAATAGTTTGTAACTTCATTTTCTTGATATATTTTTAGGCTATTTTCAAGAAAATTTTTAGATTTTTGGTGGTTACCTAGTTTTGTATGTATCACTCCCAAATAAGATGTAGTCCAATTGACATATGGATGATTATTAGAGAAATACTTTCTATAAATCCTAGAAGCTCGTTCGAACAAATCTTTAGCTTCTTCATATTTTTCTTCTTTTAAATGCACAATTCCCAAATGCCCCAAGATCCAAGCAACCCCTACATGATTTCCAGGGTACTTTTCATATGTTTCAAGACTTTTTTCAAGTAATCTTTTGGATTCTTCATAATTGCCTAGCTCTCTACAAGTCATACCTAAATGTGCTGAAATCCAAGCAACTGGAATAGAGTCCTCAGGAACATGAGCACGATAAATTGAAAAACCTTTTTCAAGCAACTTTTTAGATTTCTCATAATTACCTACTTCTCTAAAAGCATAACCCAAATAACCTAGACTTCGAGCAATTCCAGCATGATTTTCAGGTTGCTTTTTATAAGTTTTCAAGCTTATTTTAAGCAGGTCTATAGACTTCCTGTAATTACCTAAGCTCCTATAAACATTTCCTAAATAAAGTGAAAACTGTGCAATCTTAGGGTAATTCTTATTATCATACTTATCTAAATTTTTAAGACCCTGCTTTAGAAGATTCTCTGCTTTTTCATAGTTACATTGATAATAATATATACATCCTAATGCGCCACTTATGAGTCCTTCCACCCCTTCTGATACTAAGCTCTTGTGATTTAAAAAACTTTCACAATGGCTTACTAGAAGTTTCATTTTAACGAAATCTTCTTTTTCTAATGCATCATATATGTAATCTTCTAAATTAAGCACAGCTAGCATGAATAATTGATTATACTCTTTTGAATTTAAGATATTTAAAAGGTAAGCTAAGCTTATCTCTTGTGTACTTCGGTGTAAAGAAATAGCTGGCAATAAGCTAGAATGCGGCAAAGTTTCACCTGTTATTAATGAATATTTCTTTAAATCGAAAACAAAGCTATCAACAATAGTATTATCTTTATAAATATTTAATAAACTTCTAGGAATATTTTGAGAATCTAGCAAACTTATTAATATTAAGAGAGATAAGAAATTTTTATCAGTATCAATCATCTGTTTCATGGATAAACTAATAATACTATAACGAGTCTTATTATATTCGCTTACTTCTCTTAGTATATTTTGCTGTAACATTTCGAAGTTCTTACTATATTCTTTTAAATATTTTAAGTATTCTTCATATGAAATTTCATTTGCATTAAAATAATGAGCAGCAATAGAAACATCCAAAGGAAATGAAGGTATATGATTTAAAAAATTTCCAGCTTCATCTTTTTGAAATTTAGTAAGTTCTTTAGATTGCTTCCTCTTTCTGATTTTAAGAAATAAATCTAATTTTTCCGAAGAAGATAATTCGTTTACTTGAACAACATGATTTACATAATTATTGCTTATTATATGACTATTTCTAGTAGTAATGATAACTTGGCCTCTCCCCCAAGATTCATGATTGCGAGGAAAGTATTCTGCAATATCCATAAATTTATCAACGTTGTCATAAACTAGCAGCCAACCTGAATAAGTTTTAAGCTTTTCTCTTACAAATAAGATAAGCTTTTCTCTTTTTTGCTTATTGTTTTCTAATTTTCCCAATTCTTTCAACAAATTTTGTTCTCTCTTAGTTTTTGGTAAAGCATAACCAAGAGTTTCAAACGATTGTAGTAGAGTTTCTTCTGTTTCTGCATTGATTTCCCAATTGACAGGTGCTTCTTGATATTGAGCATAGTAACGAGCAATAGTAGTCTTTCCTGAGCCCCCAACTCCTGTAAGTGCAATTGTTGTAATGTCCAGTTTCTCTTTAAAAAACTTCCTCATTTTTTTTATTATCTTAGAACGTTCTAATAAAATAGGTTCAATAGGCATAATTAGTTCTGATTTAATTTTTTTTACAGAATCTTTATTCATCTTTTTTTTCTCTAATTTTGTATTTTTGCTTTGTGTATATTCTAGGCATTGAGTTATTTGATTAGGAGATAAAAGGGTTTTGTCCCAAACTTCCTTCTCTTTTTGAATTCTCTCCTGATGTTCCTGTTGCAATCGACCTTTGTAGGGAAGTAGAGTTTCTTGAGGAAGGTTATTTAATCGTCGCTTAAATTCCTCAAAAATTAATTTTATAGGATTGTCACGAGGATTTAAACCATATATATCAATTAATAGATCAAAAAATCTTAAGTAATAATTTCCGGCTAAGGAACGAGAAGAAAGATTTACTAATCCTTGCGGAAATACCTCTCTAGCTTCACCATCAAAAAATGTAGGAATGAGCCCACGCGGCCCTTGAAAAGCGCTTCGGCTTCTTAAATTTTCAATTTCTTGAGTGATTACTCCCTTCCCTTTTTCATAATTCTCTTTAAGTCCTAAAGATCCTATAACAAGAACCTTATCAGACTTAAAAATAAGATCGCTATGTTGAGGAGTGGTGTACTCACTTCCTGGCCTATTCGTCCATTCATCGATGTAAATGTTCTGTTGTGGAATCTTAGCTACAGTTAGTTGATTTGCAAGGTCCAAGACACGCTGCTTGTGAAGTTCATTATCAGGGTAGTAGGTAATAAAAAGGGTAGGATAATGCTCAAGGACAGGAAGATTTCCTAAGTGCTCATAAAAAAGTCTTTCACGCCTTTGATGAAGGTCTTCTTCTTTATTAAGATGGCTTGCAAAAGAACAAGGCAATAAAGCCGTTAAGTATAAAAATATTAGACATACCCTGAAGGTAATATGGTTTACTCCTTGATACATTACAAACGACAATACTTTATGCTGTTAAGACCCAAGTCCTAAAGCCTTTAGAATCATTGCTTGATCCTCTTGCTCTCTCTGTTGTTGTTCTTTGGCCTCTTTATCAGCATGAAGAGCTAAAACTGCAGGGTTAATGCTTGCCCTTTGCCTCTTAAAGCTTTGTTGCTCTCCTTGAATCGCTAGGCGTGCTGCAGGGTGAATATCTTGAAGAAGATCATAGAACTTTAAGAAGTAATCTTGTTCCATAGCCTCCCCTCGCATGTTTATAAGAGCTGAGGGGAAATTATCCTCCTGCTCTCTGCCAAACCAAAGAGGGATAATACCTTGCACACCTTGCTTGCTGATACGCGTTCTTAACAGCTCAATTGCTTGAGAAGTAAACCCTCTCCCTTCTCTCTCATATTGTTCTTTAAGACTCTGAGAGCCAACCACAAGAACCTTGCTGACTTTAAAGATACTATCTTGATATTGGTGAATGGTATAAGGCCCCCCTGGTCTGTTGGCCCATTCATCATAAAAGATATTGTTATCAGGAATGCCTGAAAGAGCTAGATCCTCAGCAAGTGTTCTGATTTTATTGCCATGCTCTTCCCCTTCATATGGAGAGTAACAAATAAAAAGGGTAAGAAATGTAGGATCGGGAAGCTTAAGTTGAAGAGAAATTAAAGATTGTTGGAAAAGTTGGCCATGAGCTTTTAAAGTCAATTGCTCTTCTTGATTATCTTCCCTGCCTGTTGCTTGCTCATAAGTTGCTCTCTGTTTTTTTTGTACTAAAGCGTAAGGAGCTTCTTCTTCTTCTCTTTCTTTCTCTTTAGTGTTTTCACCTTGAGAGATAGTTTCAATTTGTCCTTCATAAGAGTGTAATGAGGAAGGCGCTTGAGACTGAGTTATCGTTGTCAACTTATGGACGCTAATGGAAGAAGACTGAGGCATATCAAACTGCTCTCGACATTCGTGGATTGCCCAGAACTTGGTTGCTGTCAGGCGGGTGCCTTCATTTGCTTCATCATGAGCATGAGTGTGAATGCCAAGCACAAAGTAGCCTTTAAGCTCTTCAAGATAAGCAACTATTGGCCCTCCACTTTGTCCCCCTCGGGTGTTAATCTTATAATACAGACGAGAGGCTTCTGCTTTAAGTACATCTCCTTGATGCTCCCGCAGCAATGCATGGCTTATTCTAGGTGCTCCTTCCTGAGTGAGGAGTTGAACATCTGTTGAGGGATAGCCTGCAATGGCAATTGAAGGCTTTTGGGTTAAGTAATAAGTATCATCAATAATCGCAAGCCCTGCCCATCCAACTTGAGAGCCAATAGAGCGGTCTAAAATAAGCACGCCCATATCATGGTTTTCTGCTTTATTTTCTATCCATCCTTTAAAAGCTTTGAGGACAGTGGCTCTTGCTTCTCCAAAGGGCTTTTGTTCCCCTTGTTGAGCAGGTGTGAAAATAATCTCTTGAGCCCATCCTCCTCTTTTATGGTCATAAAGGTTATGTCCTGCAGTCAGGACTTGATTTGGCCCCATCAAGAGGCCAGAGCCTATACAACGCCCTGGCCTATTCCTGCTTTCTTGGCTATAAGGAAAAGTGATGAGGAGGTTCCCAAAGAACTTATAAGGAGCCTTAAAGGCATCCTTTACTTCATCCATGCGACCACAATCAAACTCATCATTCTCGGCTTGTCTCACCTCGAGCCTTTCTTTTCCTTTTTGCGGAAACTCATAAACTTTATCCTCACAAAAGTGAGGCATAAACTCAGGGGAGCTCTCATCATAAGAAATAACTTCTGATGTTTGTGGGATAGCTTTGCCAGGAGAGGATTCAATAAAAATTGCAATATTTTTATGTGTATAAGGATGGATTTTTACTATTTGATAATGCTCTGCTTGATAAATGGGGAGGCGATGTTCTTCTAAACTCTCCAGATCCTCTTCTGAAGCAACTGCTTGTAAAGAGATAAAAATAGCTAAAAGAGCTCTGTAAAAAATATGATGCATACCCCCTCCTCTATAAATAATGTAACAAATAAAAGATCGGCCTACCGGAAGCTTATGTTCACAAGCTGTATCCATTCTTTAACAAAATCCTCATTACACCAGAGATTCAAAGAATCTCAGCCATTGAAGCCTTACTATACGTAGATCACTTGGTAACATTATACTTTCTCTTCTACCCAGTAAAGTTCTTGATCATTTAACCTTTAATAGTACTTAAATGCACTCTAAGGATAAATCTTAGATACAGCCCTATTGAAATAGGCTTTTCAAAACTCAAACTAATTGAAAAGTTTAATATGTCTACTGTTTTACAATTGACGCCTTTATTTATTGCTGTGTAGGATTATTGGTGCCTTAGTCTCAATACTTTAAGGGGACAAATTAATTAACAAAGAGGGGGAAATCTTATGCGTATGACTTTTACTGCTTCACTTTTGCTTTCTTGCTTATGGATATCTAACAGCTTGGCCTCCACCACAGACATTATGGAAGAAGAAAGACCTGCTGGTCCTGATCAATCCCTCTTTGCTCGTCCTGAAGGAGAATCTTCTTTATTAAGCGGCTTAAAGACAGCAGAAAATATAGAGTTTTTGAGTGAAGAAGAACAACAAGGGATTGCAAAAGGGTTTACAGTCACTTTTATGAAGGATAAAAGCCGCAAACCTTTAAGAGTTGATGATGGCGATGTCTATACAAATTTGCTTGCAAAGCACAATGTTCCTCTGACTTACCTAACAGGCCTTAGTATTGATGGAGGAGGGACAAGAGGAGTCATTTCAGCTGTCTTACTTGAAGAGTTACAGAAATACCTTACCAAACCTCTTCATCACTATTTTGACTATATTGGAGGAACCTCCATTGGAGGGATTATAGCCCTTGGCTTAACAGCCCAAGATCCTGAGAATCCAACTTATCCTTTATTAAATGCTTCAAGAATTGTAAGCTTGTTTGATCAAAGTGAACGGATCTTTCCTAAAGACAAGGGCAAAGTCGAAAGAGCTCCTTATAATCTTCCTTTAAGGTTATGGGATAGTCTGCGATACCTTATGACAGAGGCAAAAGCAACCATGATCTCTCGCTATGTCCCTCATGATCTTATGGAGTTGCTTAAAGAGAATTTAAGAGAAGATACTTACTTCCATACCTCTCTCACTCATACCTTAATTACAGCTGTTGATACGAAGCCTCAGCGCCCTCAAACTTACCTCTTTGATAGCCGGGATGCTCGAAAACTGCATGAGAGGGAGGAAGTAACTATCCCTTTATGGGAAATTGGACGTTCGACATCAGCAGCTCCAACTTATTTTCCGGCTTATTCTTTAAAGCTTGAATGTAAAGATGGCCGTATCTTAAATGAGCATCAACTTATTGATGGGGGATTGTGGCTAAATAACCCCACAGGACTTGTTGCAAGATCTCTTCTTAAATGGGCCTCTGAGGAGTTCATGTATGCGTCTCATAAGAATATGGTCATGCTTTCTTTAGGCACAGGCTATGCTGAAGAAGAAAAGCAACTCCCTAGTAATGCTGGATGGGCGCGAGCAGCATCTCCTGTGATTGATACACTGATGAGTGTCTCAAGCTTTAGCGTTCATGAAACGATGTTAGAAGTTATTGGCCGGAAGAATTATGCAAGGATTAATCCTAAGATATCGCATAAAATTGACCTTGATGATACAGATGAAGACAATCGTGAAATATTAAAGAAGCTTGCAAGAGATAAAGTACCTGAGCTTGAGAAATTCATTCAAGGACCTTTCCGTAAGATTCTAGAAGCTGATGAATTCCGTTTGGAGCCTTTAAGAGATCAAGTTGAAGGCCAAGTTGAATATGTTAAAGGAAAAGAAAGGCAGATCTCTTAAGTGCGAAAGAGAAGAATAAAAAGACCTTAAAAGAAATCAGCCCATTTCTTGCATAGAAGAAGAGGTGTTAGCTTATTCGCTTTAATGTTCTTATTCTTACTTTGTAAATAAATTTTAAGAGGGGAAAAATATTATGGCGTATTATTCTTTGCTTATAGGAATGCTTTTATCACCTTTATGGATCTCATGCTCTATAGCTTCTTATGAAGAAACCTTTGATGAGAATATTATCCTATCAATTAAAGAAGGATATTACCAAGAAAGTGATTATATTAAGAAAAATGACAGCTCTATTGGTCCCTATACTCGTTCTTACTTAGGTGAAAAAATCTCTGAATCAGGAGATCTTGATTTTATTTCTTATGACGAAGACTCTCCACAGCTTGTTTCTATACTAGGCCCAGATAATACATGTGAATTTGTTGAGCTCAAAGAAGGCAGTATCTCGTCATTATCAAATAAACATAATATTCTCAGTAGTACTAGTAGTCCTAAGGTTCCTGAATCAGCGCCTTTTGACAATGGTTTTATGAATCAATTAAAAGGAAGGGATATTAATGCTGCCCCTTACAGGTATTGTGGTAATTTATTTATCACTTTCCCTCATGCCAAGGGGAATAAAAGCTCACTAGGAAGAGCTTTAGGCTCAGGAATTCTTATAGGACCTAATCATGTATTAACAGTAGGGCATAATGTTTTTGATCATGAGCGAGGCGGATGGGCTCAAGAAGTTATATTTACTCCTGCCCAACATAAAGCAAGCAAACCTTTTGGAGAAACAAAAGGAGTTATCTTAAAGACTTTTAAAAACTGGATCACAGGAGCGGGTACAAACTATGACTATGATATGGGATTAATAATACTAGATGAACCTGTTGGTTATAAAGCAGGATGGGCTGGTTTAATTGGAATAGACGACTCCTTTTTTTCCTCCTTTATTCAAGAAGAAAAAAAAAGAACCAATTCATTTACAAATAGTGGGATATCCTAAAAAACAAGTTAGGGTAAAGACACAAGGAGGAGTATTTAAAATTGCAAAAGCGCGCATGTATAAACACTCTGGAGGAATAAAAAAATACGAAGAAAACGCTTATATTATGCAATTAATACTAAAGCAGGCCAAAGTGGAAGCCCTGTTATATTACATATTGAAAAGGGCAATAGAACAAATAATCCTAAAGGCTATTATGTTGTAGGTGTTCATACGCATGGCTTTAATGAGGCCATCGAAGCAAATGAAGGAACGCGCCTTACAGCAAGTAAGCTAGAATGCATCCTTAAAGAAATGAGTAAATATATGCTGCCTTTACCATCTGCAAGCTCGTCTTCATATGGTTTTGAGAATCTAAAACAGCAGCTTTCTAATCTTAATGCATCAGAACAAATGAGCACAACTGTATTAGATGAAACACCTGAAGAAGAAAGCTTAACTCTTCTGCACTATTTTAAAGATGATTTAAAGGAAAAGCACCTTACAAAGAAAAGGCCTATGTTTAAGCCTTCTGAGCCAGAAGATCTGTATCTAGATCCTCTTTTAAAAGGAGGGACGCCTATTACTTATTTTACGGCCCTTTCAATTGATGGTGGCGGAGGTATTCGTGGCTTAATTCCAGCACTCCTTCTTGAGTATTTTGCCAAACAAATACCTGGGCATTACTTGCATGAATTTTTTGATTATGTTGGAGGAGCTTCAACTGGTAGCCTAATAGCTCTAGGGATCACTGTGCCAAGCTTTACAGAACCAGATAAACCACATTTGAATCCTTCAGATATTGTAGATTTATTTAAAAATAAACTTAAACGAGTCTTTTATCAACCTCATCTTTATAGATTCTTTCTGAGCCCTATAAATTCTCTTTATGATGTTAAGTATGGTTCAGAAAAGCTTGAAGCCTTATTACAAGAAAGCTTTGGAAAATTATATCTTCATCAGAGTTTAACAAATAGTGTTATTCCTGTATTAGAACGTGAATCTTCTAAGCCTTTTATTTTTGATAGTTATCACGCAAGAACAATCATTAAAAATGGGATAGATATAGAAATTCCTATCTGGGAAATTGGGCGTTCAGCAATTGCATATCCTAAATACTTTTCAGAATATAAACTTGAAATAAAAGAAAGAAATGATTGTCTATTTAGTAAGGTATTTATAGATGATCATCAGATAAGTAATCCTGCAAATTTTGTTGTAAAACATTTACACCAACGGGCTGGAAGAAAACACATTATCAACAATCAAAATACTATCATGTTATCTCTGGGAAGTGGCTTCTCCTTAAGGCGTAGATCTACTCCTATAAACGCATCAGGAGTACCAGAATTATCTTACGAAACTCTTATATTTCAAACTATTAACGCAGTTGATGCGACAATAAGACAAAGATTATTGGGAAATTATTATAAAGTGAATCCTTCATTTAAATACCACTTATGCGAAATGGACGATTTTAGAGAAAATAATATAGACGACCTTAAAACAGTTGCTGAAGCACATCATGATCAAATTGATGAATTTATAGCAGGAGATAACAGTATTTTTCGGAAGATTCTAGAGACAGGTGAATTTCGAGCTAAGCCTTTAGACCAAAAAGGCAAAGAAAGAATATAGTAAAAGGATTATAATTATGTATCGCTTGCTAACCTTCTTGCTTTTAACTTTTTATGCTAACTGTTCTTATCTTGTTGCCTCAGAAGAATTTGAAGAAAGGCCGCTTTCTGCTATTTTGATAGATAGTTATCAGGAAGATCCCATTATTCCTTCTCAAATTCCCTCTATAGGACGTTATACTCCTGCTTATGACAATAAGAAAGTTTCAGAGATAGCTGAGATTTCAGTCTATGATGAGCATTCTCCTAAATATGTTTCTTTAAAAGCTGAAGATGGCATATTTGAATTTATAGAAAAGGAAGAAGCTGAATTTAGAATAACGAATGAAAAAACTGACTTTCTTCAAGAGACACAAAAAATAGCAGAATTAGCAGAGTTTGATAATGGAAGGATGGATAAGGTTAAAAGCCACCAAATTCAAACAGCACCCTATAAGTTCTTTGGAAATATTTTAATAACATTCCCTCATGCATTAAATAAGAGAACTTCACCTGTAAGATGTGTTGGTTCTGGCGTTCTTATTGGACCTAATCATGTACTGACAGCTGGCCATAATATTTATAATCATGGGCGAGGAGGATGGGCCCAAGAGATTATTTTTACACCTGCCCAACATAAAGAATATAAGCCTTATGGAGAAGCAAAAGGGGTCATCTTGAGAACTTTTAAAGGATGGATCCAAGGAAGCGGTGAAGGGTATGATTATGATATAGGCCTTATCATTTTAGAGACAGCAATAGGATATCAAACAGGTTGGATGAGTTTATTAGAACCTGAAGAAACCTTTCTTGACCTCCGCCCTACGCTTACTATTGCTGGGTACCCATATAAAGACGTTAAGCTTAAAACCCAAGATGGAGTGACTAAGGTAAAAGTTGCTAAAATGTACAAGCATTCTGCTCCTCTTAAAGAGAGCCAAGAAATGCGACTCTTATACGAGATTAATACTTTAGAGGGGCAAAGTGGTAGCCCTATTATAAGTTTTATAAAGAGCATTAAAACCAGCTTTGTTCTAGGAATTCATACGCATGGGTCTACAGCAGCAAACGAAGGTGCTCGGCTTACAATTAATAAATTTGAGAGAATCCTGGAAGGGATCAGCAGATTCAGGTTACCAAGGCCTTCATTAGAAGTAAGCTTAAGAGGACATGAAAATGAAGTTGAAGATTACCTAATTGATGTTAGCAAAAAGGCATCCTAAAAGAAGGGTTGTGATACTTTGTTAAGGATCAATAATTATTTTTAGGTTTAAAAGGAGTTTTATGCTTAAGGACGCCAAAACATATATGGAAGAGCTTTCTCAAAATAGCTCCGATAATCAACATATTATGGTTTCCTTCCGACCAACTTTAAATCCCATTCAAATGTAATTCTTATAGGTAATTGTTGATTTTATCTTGGCTTTACCTTTTTAATATATCTCACTTTTGCGAGCTCATCCCATAAGGTTGTGTATCTTGAGGAGAGATGTTCTTGGGATGTTAAAGTTAAAGCCTTCTATGATAAATTTGGTAATAAGCTCTGTTTTCTATCGTTTCATACTAAAAATGACCTTTTTCACACTTCCATTTACCAACAATATCTTTATTTTCAGCAGGGTTCCTAGGAAATGGCTGTGAATTTTCAATTGGGTCCCATTGATTTTTAATCAAATGATATGGATCACCCCTTTGGTGACGTGTTTCTTCAATCGTTTTTGAAAAAATCTTCTTTAGTTTATTTTTTAACAAAGTTTTCATTCCTTAACATAATAAACTCAATATTTTGCTCCTCAGTTTTTCTAAACTGCATACGTAAACGGACATAGTGTTAAAACAATAATGCTTGTAGTACTTTAAGATCCTTTCTTCATTATTATGCTTTCCAAAAGTACTTGCAAAATAACCATCTGACCAGATCCCCTCACTCCATAAATTTTTTTTATCTGTGGAACACAACCATAATATCTTCTAAGCCGCTAAGATTTTTATGCTCATAATTATTTTTCTTACATCGCAACTAGGAATAACTTAAACAAGAAAGTAAATATGATTATTTTATAATACATCAGCTATGTTTGCGACACTTACCTGCTGTTCCCTATTTTACTACCCCTAATTCATGATAAGGTTCTTTACTTTCAAGAAAGGATAAAAGATGAATAAATCTGAGCTTATTAGTGAAATTGCAAAAGTAGTTGCCTCAAAACAAGAAGCTGAGCAAGCTTTTAATGCTATCTTTGAGTCTATTAAACAGGCGCTTGCAAAAGGAGAGGAAGTACGTTTAACAGGGTTTGGAAGCTTTAAAGTAAACGGAAGAGCTGCGCGTAAAGGAAGAAACCCAAGAACTGGTGCAGAGATTAAAATTTCTGCAAGTAAAGTTCCATCCTTTAGGCCAGGCAAAGAGCTTAAGGACGCTGTTAACATATAACAGTTAAGAAATCAGCTAAGAGATAAAGTTCTCACGTTTACTTCCCTTTCTTAGCTGACCTTGTATCAAGACCCCTTCCCTACTTCTTAAAAGGGAAAGTCACCTAAAGAACTGTTAGATGAATTTTCAGTCGGATTTACTGCACTCATATAGCCTAATGTTGGGCTTGGGTTTTCAATTTCAGAACGACCGTCAAGCATCGTCAATTCTCCTTTAAACTTGGGTAGCACGATTTCTGTGGTATATTTCTCTTGGCCTGCTTGATCAGTCCACTTTCTCGTTTGGAGTTGGCCTTCTACATAAACCTTAGCTCCTTTGCGGAGATATTTCTCACAGACATCAGCAATGTTGGGATTAAACACAATAACTCGATGCCATTCTGTTCTGTCTTGTCGTTCTCCTGTTACCTTGTTTCTCCATGATTCTGAAGTTGCAACAGAGAGCTGAGCTATCTTTGTCCCATCTTGAGCCATACGGATTTCTGGGTCTTTTCCTAAATTTCCAACCAAAACAACCTTGTTTACTGATCCTGACATTTTTTATTCCTCTTTCATATTTAATCGCCTAACATGCTAGAATTAAAATTTAAGAATAATTTTTATTCTTCAGAGTCATATGTAAGACGAACGTATTACGTATGTAGTACATATGTAGCACAGGCGCAATACAATTGTGTTACAAAAGAAATACTCACGTACTACAAAACACTTAAGATTAGCATCTCCCTAGTAAGCAAAATTGGATAGTTTTAATGTTGATTTTTGATGGATGGAGACCTTTGTCTTTTACTTATATCTATAGTAGAGACTAAGAGAACTAACCATGGAGTGTAATAGATACTCTTAATCTTATGAACCGTTATGCAAGTCTTTAATATTGGGTTGTATTACGTATGTAATACATTTGTATTATAAAAAAGGACTATTATTCCACTTTTACCGCCATTGTGACTATATAATTAAGACTACACCATTTTAACTCGTTATTAAGATTTCATGGGATTTCTTTTCTAATCAAATAATGAGAATATTGATTTTTCTATAAGTAGCATCGATTAGAGGAGCTGCGCCTATTGTTCATAATACTTCATCGCTTTATTTTAAGCTTAGAATATCAATAAATGATTTCAAAATAAGTCTGTAATACGCACGTACTACATTTGTTTTACATTCGTAATACAAATGTATTGCATTTGTAACACAAGTATAATACATAATGAAAACTAGAAGGTTGATTCCTATATAAAGATTTCAACACTTATTTTCTAAAATATTATTATTATAAAGGATAAATAAAATATGAGTTGTAATGTGATTGCTGTAATAAATCAGAAAGGTGGAGTAGGTAAATCGACGATAGCTGTTAATTTAGCTTATGAACTAGCAACAAAAAACAAAAAGATTCTACTAATAGATCTTGATCCTCAAGCGCATTCAAGTTGCATATTTTGCCAATCTATAACCAAAGAGAATTCTATAGCAAAGTTATTTATAGAAAAAACTGCAAAAATTGAGAATATTATTAAGCCCGCAGAGATAGAAATAGATGCACAAAAGCAGGAAGTTCCAAATCTTCATGTTATACCGTCTACAATACATCTAGCGTTAACTGTTGAACAAATTACAAGTAGATTATATAGAGAAAAGATTTTAAAAAATGCTCTTGATTCAGTATCTGATAATTATGATTTCATAATTCTGGATTGCCCACCAACCCTTGGTATATTAGCAATTAACGCCATATTTTCAGCTAACATGATTCTAGTTCCAACTAACTACGGTAGATATGCATTAGATGGTATGGCAGATTTGCTTCAGTCAATTAAAGAAATAAAGGTCGGGCAAAAGTATAAATACTACATTCTTAGAAACCAATATGATAGGAGAACTACTCAAACAAATAAATTTGTTCATGACGTATTACAACGATTTGATACTAATCTCTTTACTACACTCATTAGGAAAAACGAAGCTATCAATCAGGCGCAAATAAATAGTCTTCCAGTTCAACTTTATGATCATGCCAGCAACGGCGCTCAGGATTTTAGCCAACTATCGGAAGAGGTTATCTTAAATGTCGCGTAAGAAAATAAATTTTGATGCAAAAATTAAATTGTCTAATATGGTCGATAGTCCACATGAGGCTCAAATAACAGAGAAACTTAATATTATTAACCATACAAAAAATACTCAAATCACTTCTTTTAGATTAAGGCAAGTTGATGTTGAGAGACTTGATGAAGTCTTGAAAAAAGCGAATGAAATAAACATGAGCCATCCATTTACACGCACATCTCTTGTTAGAGGATTATTAATGCTTGCCGTTGATTCAAATCCTAAAAAGCTATTAGAGTACATAAGGAAATCTTTATGAGCTTGAAAGTTTTATACATGTATATATGTATTACGAGCGTACAACACTCGTATCACATAAGTAATACATATGTATTTCATATGTAGTACATATAATTGTTTTTTCCTCTATTTTTCAGTAATTTATATGTTTCCATTACTTGTTCAATCGACTGTATAAAAAAATTTCTCAGCAAGATTAAATACTCTTCATAACTAGTTTCAAATATTATTTGACATAGGATCTATACCTAGCTTACAGTTGTGTAAGCTTTGAGGAATAATATGGTGAAAAAAATAAAAGAGGTTACGCTTGATGGAAAGGTAAAGGTTTCAATCAATATACCAAAAAAATTATTAGAGATGCTAGACCAGGATAGGAAAGAGACAAATCATACTCGTTCCTCTTGGCTTACAATGGCAGCTATGGAGAGATTACGTAAAAGAAGTAAAAAAGAGTAAAAAATTAGCCCAGACTAGTAATCTGGGCTTAATTTCAGGTGTTATAAACAAGACTTGAAACACCCATATATGCAAAATTGATACTATCGTTTTCTGGCGATTTTGTCAACGGGAAAAGCTTGTTTGAAGCACCTCAACATGAGGAAAAAGCAAATGAGCTATTTGTCCAAGGGACGGTTGTGTCCTAAAAAAACCTTTGTAATATTATGCTATCGGGCACCTAAAACCAATCTTCGTTCCCCTTTAGTAGGAATGCTACAAGGGCAACTGAATTACTGGTTTTCTAAAAAACCCCAAGGTTTTTATAAATTTTTAGAGCCCTGTAAGCATCCTTTATATAAACAAGGCGATAGTTGGTCTGAAGAATTAGGGTTATCACGTCGCGTCTTTAATTCAACTTTTGATGCCATAGGTGTCCGCTATAAAACCAAAACAGAATTTATGAAGGCTAAAGATAAGTTTCAAGGCAAACTCTATGCTAGCTATCATGACAGGAAAAAAAATCAAACATTCTTTGTCCGTAATCCTGAATTATTGCAACAAGCTAAAAAATCTTCAGAAAGCTATAAATCTTCACTAAAACATTTAGAACCTGAAAGTGAGATTTCTAAGAAATCAGAGCCTTTAAATCAAAAGATAAAAGCTGAAGAGAAGAGGGGCCTTTCTACCTCAAATTGTCGTTCCAGGAACGACACAAACAGTCGTTCTTATGCTGGCAATTCTGGGGGGACTATAGGGGGGGAGAAGAATACTTCAAAAAATACTTCACCTTCTTCTCTCTCTGCAGCCTCTTTCTCATCCACAACTGAGGAGAAGAAGAAAATTGCAAATGAGATGAAAAATATTTGGAATGAAGAAATAGGAGAAGCAGAAGTTAGTCACCTCACATCAACCCTTATCTCTCGTTTAAATACAACGTACACGACTGTTTTTAAGAGTTCTTTTGGAGAATGGAGAACTTATTGCCGGAAGATTGCGTCATCAAAGTTTCTCATGGGGGAAGGAAGAAGTAAGACCTTTCAGAAAGTATGGATTACCTGGGCCATTAAGCCTGAGAGTTATGAGAGAATCCAAGCAGGAGAGTTCACCCTTGGGGATCGAGTAAAAGAAAATAACCAAAAGATCTTATCCCCTCACGAAGAGCTTCAAGCTCAAGAAGATATGAAGAGAGAGTTGATCACTTCTTCTCACGACCCTGTCTGGATCCAAGCTTGCTTACGCCTTTGCGAGAGAGTGGGGCATAAGCTTGTAAAAGAATGGCTTTATCCCTTGAATCTAGTGAAAATGAATTCAACAGAGGTAGAGCTCCAAGCCCCTAATCTCTTTATGAGAGATTGGATTCACAAAAATCTTATTCAGGACATTAAAGCTTCTTTTCATGAATTAGGAAGAGGAACAATTCAACAACTGAGAATTACAGCGTCATCATCTTAAAAAAGGATAATAGGCTTAACATTATGTATCTATTTTGGTGCATTTGGTTATGAAAAAGATAACAGTTAAATTTTATTGATCCGAAACGGAGAAATAGCCAGTCAAAGAATGGCTTTTTGAACTTAGTAAATAAGATAAGAAAATTATTGGTGTAGATGTAAAAACTGTTGAATTTAGATGGCCTATAGGGATGCCCGTTTGTAAGCCTTTAGGAAATGGATTATATGAAGTTCGTTCCAATTTACAGTCAAATAAAATTGCACGAATTATATTTTGTATAGAGGGGGCTGAAATGATTCTACTGCATAGTTTTATAAAAAAATCACAAAAAACACCTCAAGAAGAATTAGAAATTTCTAGAAAACGTTATAGGAGAATTAAAAATGGATAAAAAAAATAAATTTGTAGGGAGCAACTTTGATGAAACTCTTAATAAAGAAGGGATTTTAGCTGAAACAGAGGCTCTTGCTTTGAAAAGGGTGATTACATGGAAGCTTGGTAAAGCCATGGAAGAAAGAAAAATTACAAAGACTCAAGTTGTAAAACAAATGCATACAAGTCTTGCTGCCTTTGATCGATTACTAGATCCAACAAATACAAGTGTTACTTTAAAAAGCTTAGAGAGAGCTGCAATCGCTTTAGGAAAAAGGGTTCATATTGAATTCTCTGACCTGGCTCTTTAAAATTTAAAAAGAAAAATTTGATTAACAAAGTATTAATATAATCTTAACAGTACCTTAACAAATGATTAACAATACATTAACCAATATAAAAAGTGAGATATAAAATTAATATCGCACGTTTTAAGATAAAATGTAATAAAAACAATAACTTTTTACTTGTAATTCTTAATACAGATACTATATAGTATCTTTAATACCGGCAGCAGGGGGCTGCCATAGTCTTCAATAATACAGTTCTAAAAGCTCATAGGGGAGGGAGCTTTAGGTTAATAAAAAGCAATAAAAATTTACCTAAATAAAAGAACTCACAAAATCTCATACAGGGAAGGCTTAAAGATTCGCAATCACCCCCACTAGTGCGCCGTTGAAGCACGGAAAGAAAATCCAAAAAGAAATAAACGGATAGAAAGCTGTGCAGAGGCTTTAGAAAAGATGAAGGTATGACCCTTCGAAGTCGACTTTCAGGAGTAGGCTTCAAACCACCTTAAGCGGCCGTGGTAAAGAGCCACGGTCGTGAGCGTTAAGGAAAAGTCGAACAAGATTCGGCAGGTGTTGATCAGAAAGACGAATGAAACTGAACCATTGATGAAGCGTCGTAAGTGATTTGAAATGACATCAAAACTAAGATCTTAGTGGGATCTTAGGATAAATCTACAGAGAACCTGATTATTGTGTAGGTGGTGTCCGGTGTATAGATGGCGTGAGTCTGATTTGGGCTTTTCTAAGGAAGGCGGGAACCTGTCGTTCTGATGTTAAGGAAGAAATCCAAATAGCTGAATCTATAAGGGTGAGCGTACCGATGCGGAGAACAGGGACGGACTGGCCCGTAGTAGTGATGAAGCTTCTGTAATGGGAGTGGAGCCAAGGGGCTGGGTTAGGTTGTTGGATTAAAATGCAACTCACAAGAGGATGACATTTTGAGTAAGACAAAACCCTTTACTATACCAAAAGATCTAGTGGTAAAGGCCTATAAGCAAGTCAAAGCTAATGCAGGAGCAGCGGGTATAGACCAGCAATCTCTTGCTGACTTTGATAAGAATAAACAAAACAATCTTTATAAAATCTGGAATAGAATGTTGTCTGGGACTTACTTTCCACCTCCTGTTAGGGCGGTAGCAATACCAAAGAAACAAGGGGGAGAAAGAATCCTAGGGATACCAACAGTATCTGACAGAATAGCCCAGATGGTGTTTAAGATGATGTTTGAACAAGCTGTTGAGCCACACTTTCACTCAGACTCCTATGGATATCGGCTGAATAAATCAGCGTTAGAAGCTGTAGGAGTTACGCGCCAGCGCTGCTGGCGTTACGATTGGGTGATAGAATATGATATCATAGGTTTATTCGACAATATTGACCACGAATTGTTGTTAAAAGCAGTAAGAAAGCACACAAATACTAAGTGGATAATACTTTACATAGAGAGATGGCTCAAAGCGCCCTTACAACTTGAAGATGGGACTTTGGTAGAAAGGACCAAAGGAACACCTCAGGGTGGGGTGATAAGTCCTGTCTTAAGTAACTTATTCCTCCACTATGTGTTTGATAGTTGGATGGGCAGGATTTATCCAAAGACACTTTGGTGTCGCTATGCGGATGATGGACTGGTCCATTGTAGAACGGAACTTGAGGCTCAGAAAATACTATCAGAGCTAAAAGAGCGGTTTAAGATGTGCAAACTTGAGCTTCACCCAACAAAGACAAAGATTGTGTACTGCAAAGATGGAGATCGGAAAAGGGAATATCCTCAGACACAGTTTGACTTCCTGGGGTATACCTTTAGCCGTCGGTTGGTTAAAAGCAAACGAGGTAAGGTATTCGCAAGCTTCACACCAGCTGTGAGCAAATCGGCTCAGAAATTAATGCGAGCAAAAACACGCAAGCAAGGGATTCGCAACAGGACAGATCTTTCGCTAAAGGAAATTGCCGACATGTATAATCCAGTCTTAAGAGGTTGGATAGGATATTATGGGTGCTATTACCCAACAGCTTTGAATTCTGTACTGGGGCATTTTAATGAATCCCTTATAGCGTGGGCGATGCATAAGTTTAAGAAACTTAAAGGCCGTAAAACAATAGCGGCACTCTTTATACAGAAGATTGCACGAAGAGAGCCAACATTGTTTGTGCATTGGAAAAGAGGAACAGTGGTAAGGGCGTTGACCTAATGGGAGCCGGATGAATTGAGAAGTTCAAGTCCGGTTCTGCGAGAGGCTGGTGGGGAAGTGCCACCAGTCTACTCTCCTCTCGCAAAAACTATCTAAATTCTTATTAAGGTAACCAGGCGTCTTTCTTATGCGCTTAAATTTTCTCAAAAAGGTGAGGAAATATATGCATTTACAGATAAAAATTTAGGCGTTAAGGTTCTCAATTATAACCCTAATGTTATAGCCAGAAATGGTCAGGATGAAAAATTAGAATTTAAATTCTTCATACAATTTCAAATAATATAATTAGTGAAAATATAGTTTTAATTATTATCTTCTAAAAATTTCACCTATCGAATATCTATTAATTTGGAATACAAAAATTTTCAAATTTTTATTGAAAAGGAGTAAAAATAATTGTGGCTAAAGGGGGTCTATTAATGGATATAAAATTATATCTTAATCCATTTGTTTTTTTATTAATAAAAGATGGAGAAATTGTAGTTTGGGACTATAAAAATCATAATCAATATGAATTAGAAGAAGAGTATGTAAAAAGATTAATAAGGATATCTAAAGGGGTTACAGTAAAGAATGTAACAAAAATTGACCAAGATCTTATTAATGCAGAATTAATTAGTACTAAACCATATATCTTACAAAAATGGGAATGGGATGAACTTTCTAAGATATATCACATTGGAACTCAAGATATTGATGGAGGTGTTTTATTAGAGGACGATAAATGGGTTAATTGGTACCTTGAACTGTGCGATGAAATAAAAGAAGAATTTAATAATAAACACATTGAATATAATGGTAAGGAAATAAAATTACCTAAGCCAAAATTCGAAATTCTAGAATCAAGAAGTATGTGGGATGTAGAGAAATCAAGAATGACTACACGTTCATTTAACGGTCTACCCATTACTATAGAGGAATTAAGTACAATTTTATTTTCAAGCTTTGGGTTGATTCATGGGGATTGGAAAGAACTTACTGATATGGGTTTCCAACAAACTGGGTGTAGAAAATCTTCACCATCAGGAGGAGCGCTTCATCCGGTAGAAGCATATATATTTGTTATGAACGTAAAGGGTGTATCCTCAGGTACATACCATTATAATATAGCAAAACATTGCTTAACTTTAATAAATAAACAGATATCATATAGTGATCTTAAAGAAATGCTATGTGGACAATTCTTTATGGAAGGATGTGCTCTAGGCATATTTTTAGTTGCCCACTATGACAAAGTTTGGAAAAAATATTCTCATTCAAGATCATATAAAGACGTGTACCTTGATGCAGGTCATTTATCGCAAACTTGTCTTTTAAATGCTACAGCTTATAATTTTAGAACATGGATAAGTGCATGGTTTAATGATACTAAAGTTTCTCATTACTTAAAAATATCTGGTATTGATGTTGCACCCTTATTTTTTATAGCTTTAGGGCATGGAGATAAAAAAATTATACCACAAAAACTAGAGAATATTTTAAAAAACAAGAAATAAACTACTTGACTAAAATTTTAGGTAATTTATTAAATTAAATAGAATTAAAATCAATCGGAGTATATTTCATGAAAAAGATCAAATGTGAAAAGCTAGCAGTAAACCAATGCAAGATATTCTTATTATTTGATAATAAGTAATTTAATTCTTTATTTGGCTTCTAATATAGTTATATAAACTATCAACATTTTTATTTCCATATACATGTTTGTGATAAATGTAATATATATCTATAGACATACTTGCAGACTGAGGAAATATATCAATCAAATTTGATTTTTCAAGTAAGCTTAATCCTGGCCAAATACTAGCTATTCCAACTCCTTGTTCTGCAAGCTTAAATTCTGCAATATTAGAGTTTATTGTTAAAAAGTATTCTCTTTTATTGTGATCTTTTCTTCCTTTTTGTAAAAGTGTATCCACTTCCTGGAAGGCTAAACTTTCATCATCTGCAAAGCCAATAAGTCGATGACTATCTAAATCTTCAGGAGATTGAGGGTAACCATATTTCTCAAGATATTCAGGACTTGCATATAATCTAAATTCAAATGTATATAAAAATTTTTGTATTAAGTCCTTTTCGTCTGTAATCTTTTGCCTTATGGCAACGTCAATTTTATTGTTATCTAAATCAAAGTCAGTTGTATAAGATAATACATTTAGTTTTATCTCTGGGTACATTTCAACAAATCCAGGAATAAACCTTACAAGCCAATCAGCGGAAATACCTGAAGAAGTGCCTATTTTTAATGTTTCTTTAAGGATTTTATCAGGAGAATTTAAAGATTTTTCTAAAGCATCAGCTTCAGCTAGTATAGTGATAGTTGTTTGAAATAGTTTTTCGCCTTGTGGAGTGAGAGTAATTCCTCGAAAATGTCTATTAAATAGCTTACACCCTAAGCTTTCCTCTAAAGATTGCATTTGCCGCACTAAAGATGGCTGGCTTAAATCTATCTCTTTGCTTGCCTTTGTATAACTTCCATACTTAGCAACCCAATAAAATAACCTAAGCTTCGATAGATCTAGCATACAGAATTCCTTATGAGCCATAAAATACTTTGTACTATTATATATTTAGAATGCAAATGTAAGGATATAAATATTATTTTAATCTCATTTTTTGCGATATAAAATTTATATAGAGATATTTGTTATTTGCATATTATTTTTAAAAAAATGCTTGAATTGCATATCACTATATGGTAATTTTTGATCATCACTTAGTTAAAGTGAATATGAATCGACAATATTTAGTGAGTTTTCCTCCATTAAGCTTATAAATCGATTCAAAGCCTCCCTGTAAACTTGTATCCAGTAATCTTAGGGTTACTGGGACCTTTTTAAGGGAAATTGAAACTGGAGTGGTAAGAAGAAAATAAAGTAGAGAAGCCCGCACATTGATTTCGACGTCATTGCGGGCCTCTTGTAAAACCAACCTATGAAGAAAGGTTTACATTTCTATGTATGCACCAATTCAACATATTTGTCCATTGAATTATTCCTATGGTACCTATGCATCAGACGCATACCTCAATTTAGTATCTTACCCTGTTGAGCTTCTTCATATAAATAGAATGAAGGATTAGAGAAATGTATTCTCCTCATACCTCTTCTTCACTTCTTAAGCTTCGCCCTATTATGAAGTCTGTCATCAGAGAAGATTTAGTAGCTCTTACTAAAGATTATAGAGCTGCTGTTGTATTAAATCAGCTTATTTATTGGGCAAAGCGTGTTTATGACTTTGATCAGTTTCTTGAAGAAGAATATTCGCGCAATCCTGAGTGTAATGTTGCCTTTAGACATGGTTGGATTATTAAAACAGCTCAAGATCTTTCCAATGAAACATTGCTTGGTTTTTCTCGTCAAACGATGCGCATAATTTTAAGAAAGTTTATCGAACTTGGAGTTATTGAAGAATCATATATCGCTAATAACAAATGGGACAAAACTACTAAATATAGACTAAATCTAGTCAAGCTACAGGAAAGCTTATTTGCACTTGGCTATCCTTTAAGTGACTTCACATTGGCTGAAAACCCGCATAACTCCCGAATGTTAAGTTCACAACATTCGGAAGTAGATTTTCGACCTCCAAGTGTTAAAAAGTCAGCGAACAATATTGATAAGAGATTACACACAGAAAGTATAAAAGATATTTCTCCTTCTCCTACCTCTTCCTCATTTGAATCAGCAGGAGAAGAAAAAGAAAACATTGCAAACGAGATGAAAGAGATTTGGAAAGAAGAGATTGGATCTCTTGAGATCAGCCAGTTAACTCCTTCTCTGATCCTAAGCCTTTATCAAGCCTTTCAAAGCCTTTTTGGCTCTTCTCTTGTCACTTGGAGATCCTATTGCCGCAAGATTGCCTCAAGTAAGTTCCTGATGGGTGAGGGGGGGAATAAGCATTTCCAAAAGCCTTGGCTTACTTGGGCCATTAAAGCTGAGACTTACCAAAAGATTGAATCAGGTCAGTTTACCTTAGGCGATCGCATTGCCTTTCTTCCAGAAGCACAGAGTCAAGAAAATAAGGCAGAAAAAGAAGAAGAATTACGACAAGAAATTTTCTCTTCATCATATCATCCTTTGTGGAAGAAAGTGTGTCTCCTTTTAACAGATAAGCTTGAAGTCTCCCTTATTCGTCAATGGCTTTTAGAAATGGATATAGTCTCTTACACTCAAGAAGAAGTTTGTATCAAGGCTCCCACTTTATTTACAAGAGACTGGGTCAACAAGAACTTAAAATCTCAGCTCTTATCAGCTTTAGAAGAAGTTTTAGGCCACCCCGTTAACCGCCTTAAAATTGAAGTTTCCCAAAACTCTGGCACCCTCCCTATGTCAGAGTTGGTAGAAGGAGGGTCCCCCAATAGCTCTCCTTCTACTTCCTTATCCAACCCAAGTTTTGATGCTCCTTCAGCATCAAATGCAGAGGAACATAGTGTTCCTCAAAGCTCCCCCTTAACTTATCCCAGCAGTTTAAATGCTGCTGGGTCTTTTTCAAGGAAGCTGCATATAAAGTACAATGATCACAAGTTAAATGGAGTAAGCGCATGAGCCAGAAACTATCCCTTATCCAGCCTCACTTAAATGATGAACCAGAGATAGCTGCTCCTAAGCATTATGTAGAGGGACGCACCATAGAACCTATTATGGTCATAGAGGAGTGGGACCTCAACCATCATTTAGCGTGCGCTCTTAAATATATCTCCCGTGCCGGCCGCAAGCATGACGAGGTCAAGGATTTGAAAAAGTCCATCTGGTATCTCGAAAGACGAATAAAATTATTGGAGAAGAAAAAAAATTTGAAAGAATAAAATTTTAATAATTAAAGAGAGTCTGCGCCCCGAGTACGAATCATAAGCGCAGAACTCCTATTACAACCGCATCCAAGAAAGGAATACTGATGCAAGATAACTATATCGACTCACTTTTAGGAAATCCACCTCTTTCCTTTGTTGACAGGTTAAGAGAGCAGTTTCAAGAGAGGTATAACCTCATTGTCCATCATGAATGGATGATTGATCTTCTTAATTCAAAACTCACTTTTGAGCAGTTTGAGGCCTTTGTGAGCCAAGAATCATATATTTATGACCTTCTTGCTAGAAAGCTTATAAGCCTTGCCTTGGAAAGCACTGATGACGAGTATGAGGATCTTATGAAGGTGGGATTTTTCCTTTACTCAGAAGGGTGTGAGAATCGCAAATCTTTAGATACCCCTCAAGCACTTTTGCTTTCCTGTCCGACAGAGCAATATGTGGCAACACTCAATAAGGTTTGGCGAACATCTTCTACAAACAACATACAAAAGCTTTTAACCATTCTCTCCACTTTGTGGATTCGAGAAGGTATACATCAGCTTTTAAATACAGAATCATATCGTAGCCAATTTCCTGTTTGGACGGACATAATGGCTACAGTCAACCCGCAAGAACACATTATGAAACTCAGCAAGATGATCAACCAAGCCTTTGAGGAGCTGCTGGAAGTTGAGAGTAGGAGTTGTGCTGAGGCTCAACAAGAGCTTGAGCATCTGCTCTCTAATCTTACGCAATTTGAACTCCTCATTCGTAATCATGCTTATCAACCTTAAATTAGTACCATTAACCCCTTCAAAGGAAATTAAAAACCATGAACACATCTCTTATTAAAAAAACTAAGGACTCAATTTCAGAGCAAACATTAGCCCTCTCTTTGAGTGTGTATCTTTTATTAGAAAGCCATCCCGCATTTGCATTTGCTCAAATTTTCACAGGAAAATTGAAAGAACTTCGAAATGGTCTCATTCTCATCGGTCAAACATGTGTCGGTGTTGCGCTAGCTGCGGCAGTTATTAAATTTTTATCCGGTAGAGGGGATTGGAAGTGGATTGGTTCTATTTGTGGTGTTGGATGTGCTCTTTTTGGATTTAATGTTTTAATTCAGTTTTTTGGAGGATTATGATGAGAGCTTACGTTCTTTCGTCGGTCTCCGAACCTCCTCAAAGGCTTCTAGTGTCTCAATCAGCACTTCCTTTACCTATGATTATTGCAGGGATGATGTGGTTTTTAACAAATGAGATGGTGGCCATTGGGGCCTATATCCTCTCTCATGGAGCTGTTATTGCGTTAAGCTCTTATGATCCTTATTTTGTAGAAGTGATGCGTGCTCGCTTTAAGTATAAACGCACAAAGCGCCAATTGCCTCAAGGAGGTAATCTCTATGGCGCATGAGTGGGTCAGTGTTGCATCCTTAGCTGCTGGAAGCTCTGCCTTAGCTTTGGGAGCAGGCGTTGCTTTATCAAATCATTTACAAAGAAAACTAACGCCTTCTTTGGAAGAAACCTTTCTTAAAGACACCCTTCCTTTTGACTCTGTCTGGGATGATAAGGTGACTCTTCAAAGTAAGAATGGAATGCTTTCTCGTCTCATTAAAGTAAAAGGCTCAAATACGGATAATTTAACACCCGATGAGATCTATCATCTCTTTTTAAAGCGTAAAAAATGGCTCGATGAATTAGCTCAAATGAATGTGATGATCAAGGTTATCACCATGCGTGAAGAAATCAGCCGTACTTTAGAAGGAACATATGACACTGAGGTCCTGCAATCAGTTCATGATCAATGGATGGAACAATTTGATCGTACTTTCCTTAATAAACATTATATTGTCTTATGTGTAGCTCCTCAATTGCCTTCTACTTTGAACAAGTTACAAGATAAAATTTATGGACGTAAAACAACGTTCACGTCTTTCCATGAACATATCCTAAGAGAAGCTACTTC
>Ga0209960_1000706_pt1 | contig 61364 bp, 71 predicted proteins | sample ThiBiot_500_plan_2_FD_183947 | JGI IMG/M metagenome (GOLD analysis project Ga0209960, IMG submission 183947) | Wastewater bioreactor microbial communities from Cape Town, South Africa - Thiocy_expt_500_plan (SPAdes) | ecosystem: Engineered > Bioreactor > Thiocyanate-remediating >... | reverse complement strand
TGGCGTCTTTCTTTTCGATATGAATATTCGAGTATTTGTTTACTATTGAATTTCAATTATCGTTTGTTAATATTCATAAACGAATATTTAATTAATTATGAACAAGTTTTCTGAACTTTTAAATGGTACAGTTATGTCAATTTTTATTTACAAAGAAAAACAAAATGAACAAATTGATCGTAAGATTAGATTAAAGCAAAATAAAATCTTTACATAATTGAACACGCACGACTTTGTGATACTGTCGGTGCACTACCGGTTCGCTTTGGTTTGGTTTCGTCGTGTCTAGTTGCTGTTGTAGGCCGTTGCATATCTAATAAATATCGTTGTGAACTTGCTGTTTCTACTTCGGGAATCAATTGTTTTAATTGAATTAATAATAAATCAAATTCTTTTCCAAAACATTTTTCTTGTTGATCATTGATTCGTCGAAAATCGATGTAAACTTTCTCGGCGAAGACCATTGCCATAGGACCTGCTGGCGGCCAACTGCTCGTCTCTTCGAGTAACAAAGGTATAATCGGTTTTTTTAAAGCATCAGAAAGCGCCATTTCTCGTCGACAATTGATCGATTTTGTGTATTTTGGTGTTACACAAGAGATTATACATTTAGCATTACGTATTCCAATATCAATTTTTTCGAAGAGAGAATCACCGCCACCCATTTGAAAGATATCTAACCAACATCGATAACCTAATTTCGTTAGTTTTTCATATAATTGAATAATATCTTTCTGATAATCCCATTGATACGAAATCATAATTTGTGGATGCGTCACAATCAATGGTGTATCATCAGGAATTTTTATCAGTTGTTGTTTTTCTTCTTTCCGTTGAATAAAGATTAAATTATTCGAACGCGGTACAAACCAGTTACGATACTTGTCAGTAATCATATCCGGATCGGGCGCAACATAATACCGTATTTGACCTAACAATTCTACAAATCTATCTTGAGGCCATGCATCAGGATCATTAGTTTCTCTGTCATAAAAACGCACGTATAGATATTCACTCATAATTGGACCGAGTGCGCCTTCAGGTGGCCATATTTGTTTCTCCATTTGCAAAGGTATTATTGACTTGCCGGTACTTATAGTTAAATGAACTTCACGTGAACAATTATCCGATTGTGGATAAGCTTGATTCATACAACAAATAACCACTTTGGCACCACGTATACCAGCATCGATTTGTGCGAATAGTTTATCACCGCCGCCCATTTGTCCAATATCCATCCAACAAGCATATCCAGCTTGTTCGAGATTAGATTTTAATTTCAAAACAGCGCTTTGTGAACTCCATTGATACGAAAGAAATATCGGTGGTAAACGTTTGATTTCCATAGGTAGATCATCAGGAATTAGATCGCCTGCGTCAGTTACAGCTTTTCGTATGATTCGTTCGACATCGGTACGACCGATTTCATTTAACATTTTAACAAGACCATATGTTGCTTCATCAGCTTTATGCGTCATAAACCATTCGTTGAGTAAACTCATCGATGGATCACTTTGCATAGCCCAATGTTTTAATTCACTCGATGAATAACCAAAACGTTTGCCTAACAAACGCCAATCATTATCGGCACGAACATTTAAAAGTGTGCAAACATCACGACCCCATGTCGACGGGACATAACTCAATGTTTTCGCATCGATACGTTCAATTTCTTGACTATGAATTTGAACTTGTTCATTTAAATTATTAAGATCATTTTCAACATTATCCACACGTTTATCAAGATTTGTTATCTACAAATAAAAATTTATTTATTTTAAGATGTTATATGAAAACGAATCTGTTGAATATCATCTCGAACAGATTGTATCTCAGAACAAATAGTATTCAATCGTCTCTCAAGTCCATCCAAATAGTCAATTAGTCGAGCGTTAACAGTTGTGTTACTTTCATTGAGCTCACTGATTAACGTCTGCAATATTGAATATTAGCAAAAGAAAGACAAACAACTTAGATTGGTTAGAATAGAAAAAATACGAATAAATCGAAGAAATATGCTTACATTCAATTCTTGACGTTTGACTACTTTCGTTACATGTTGAATATCTCGTTCATTACGAACAATTCGTTGTTCAATTTGTGTAACTTCTTCCATCGTTCGATTTATTGCTGCTTGATTTTCTTCACTTAGTTTATTTCCATCGATAATATCAATTAACATTCGACAAGTTGTATTCGATTCATATGCTATGAAATCATTTCGTTTACTAGCAAGTAATTGTTTATTTCTCAAGCCAATCAATTGACATGTATGAAAGATTTGTGTACTTAAATCATTTGAAAGATTTTTCGTTGTTTTCAATAAATCAATAAGAAGATTGAGATATTCATTGACTTTTGTTTCACCATGGAGAATAGTTAACGCAATTAAATATGTTTGAAAACATTGAAATAGATCACGATTTTGTTCGGTTTTAATTTGTTCGAGAAATTCATTTTGATGTACAACAAATAGTTCGGGTTGTGCATTTGCTATAGGTAAAAGCATTTGATAGACAAATTGCTTTTGATTGAATGAATTCGACCATGTTTTAATTGAATTTAATATAAAATCGATTTGATTGGACGTAAAAATTTCTGGGTGAGCTTTTGCAATAGTAGTAAAAAGTAAAAACATGACCATTAAATGTTCACCTTGGTTTTCAAATGCGATTTGAATTATCTCATCTAATCGAGTATGAAACAATTCAGGTTGTTTTGGATATAGAGTCTAATTTAAACAAAAGATATAAACAATAATTTACATTTATTGAAAAATTCATACCGGTAGAAATGAAACGAGCATAATTTTCTTTCGATCGATAACATCGCCGAGAAGTTGTGATAAATGATTGGCTGCGATATTCGGAAATTTAGGTGCAACGAGAACCCAAAATATAGTCCACCATTGATCACAATCTTGTTCATCTTCATTGACAATTAAATCATGTAAACGATTGAGACAAGAATCATACGGATAAATATCATCATCTTGTTGAAAACAATGAACGATTTTGTACCATAAAAACGTAATCATCATATAAGCAAATGTGATTGAGTTATCTTCTTTTCGAAATGAACAATTAAGTACTGAATACAAGAAAGTACCGAGTTTTTCATGAAATTTTATTGATAAAACTTTCAATTGTTCCATAGATGATGCTAATAAATTTGCAACACGCTAGTAAAACAAAACAAATATGTAAATATTCAATTGATTTTTAACAAAAAAAAAAATAAAATTTACATGTAAGAAATAATCATCTTGGTCTCTTAAGTCATATGGTTCGTCATTTCGATCGATTCGTTTCTGAAGAATATCAATTAATTGAATGCAAATGTCTACATTCATTTGTCTCAAATCGACCAATTCTGCTAATTCTCGTCCCATTGAAAATACATAAAAATCGTAGAATTTTCCTGTCTGTTGATTGATAATTGTTGACCATTTGAAAACAGCTTGTAGAGCAATAGCATGAACAGCTCGTTTGATATTATCGAATTGTTGTGCTCGTTGAGCAAGTATATGAAGAATTTTTTCTAAATCATCCAATCTATCGATTGAAGAATCCGATGGTATTTGATCATAGTCAACACATGATTGAACAAGATGTGTGATTTTTGAAGTTAATTGTTTCCAAGGATAGAAATCATTGATTTCGAGAAGATTGGAAACACATTTCGGTGCACTGAGAACTTTCAAATCGATGATAACTAAAATAAGATCGAAGAAAAGTTCGGCATATTTTTTATTCCATTTCTTCCTTCCGATTAAGTCCGATATTGGTAAAATAATTTTCTGACAAAATATACTTCGTGTTTCAATTGAAACTATTGAACAGAAATGAATTAATGTTCGAACCAATTCTTCGATATTTGTTATTGAATTAAAATGAGCATCGAGTAAATTTCGACTAAACATCTCAGTTTTCTCGATATCATTTTGAACAATTAATCTTTCCATTGCAGAATAAATATTTGCGGTATGTTTTTGAAAAATATCAACATGTTCCTCGTAATATTTAATCATATATCGAATGTACGTATTCGATAAAGGTGGTTCAACGGAAGTTTTTAAATTAAAAAGAACATCATCGGAATCTTGAAAACTATCGAAAATATTTGGAAAACGTCGTTCGATATTCGATTGAATATTCGAACAAATTTCTGATTGATTCGCATAACGAACTGTCCACCTGTAGAAACGTTGATATTGCGATCGCATTTGCGTCATAACATTTTCATGAGTTAATTTATTTCGATCGGAACTCAATGGTGAAAATATGCAACCGGCTATGAAATCATTCCATTCCGTTTCATTGTTGGTTTCGAAATCTTTGGTAAGAAATTGATAGTTTTCAAATGATTTCAATAGTTTATCGATTAAATCAATCGATGGAATGCTTGATAATTGTTCACCAAGACGAAAATTAAAATAAAATTTCTTAATAAATGTAAAATGCAAGAGATTATTGACATTTAATACATCGAATATTCGAAAGAATGTTCGCATTAAAATATTCAAATCTGGTTTCGATTCATCGCTTAAAATTCTTAAAACATGTTCGATCAATATTGTTTTTATTTGTGCTTGAGGTTGATTATCAACGAGAATATAATCGACAAGTGCATCTAAACACTTCACCTTGACAGACAATTGTTGATTGTCAGATGTGCGTCCCCATTGGCGATTTAAATCATCGTAAATTTGACTCCAAGAATTGTCAAGTTTTTGTTCGTTATGAGATATCTGTCGTATGTATTCATCCATAGTAATTTTTGTTATGCTCTGTTACTATTTTGAAATACGTAGGTAAATATACTGGTAACTTAGGAGAGAAATAACTACGACGTCAATGTCAGAGAAGAAAGAAAAAAAATGACGTCTACTATATCATGATTTCGTCACTAAATGACACACATTAATGTTTTCTTTATTTTTCTATATACAAAGTGAAATGAAAGAAAGAAAAAAACATGATAAAAAATATATATTTGAATGCTATTGTGGAATATTTTCTCGATCGTCGAATTGATTGAGATCTAATGTTAAACAATGACTTGTTATACAATCACCTGGCTAGAAAAGAAAACGGAACAAATTTTAAATCGAATCATTGTCGACTCCTTACTTCAGGATAAATCCCAACGAGTGCATCAGCACGTGAATAGAATTGTTCTTTCAATGAAATAACGATACATTGAAATTCTGATGCTGATTGTTCACGAATAAAATCAGCAACTTTACCAATATTTGTATTGTCAAGAGCGGCATCGACTTCATCCAATAGAAAGAAAGGTGCTGGCTTGAAACTTCGCAATGCAAATAGAAGACAAATAGCAGCAACAGTTTTCTCACCACCAGAAAGATTTTCCATTGCTTGAAAACGTTTACCAGGTGCAACACAATTGTAGGTTATTCCAGCTCGATACGGTTCTTCAGCATCTTCAGCTGTTAAACAAGCAACAGCAGCTTGAGAATTGGTCAATGATTTATAGATTTCATCGATACATGATGAAACATGTTCATAGAGTGCATTGAAACGATCGTATCGTTCTTTTTTAATTGTTTCGAAATTTTGTCGTGCACGTTTAGCTTCGTTTCTTGCTCGTTCGAATTCCGCATTGGTTAATTCGAATGTTGTTCGCACTTCTTTCGAACGTGCATCAATAACTGATGTTTGTGGTAGATGTTTTTGTAATTGAATTTCAATATCAGACAATTGTTTGATTAATAATTTTTCTTCTCGATCAACTTGTTCGTACGTTATCTTTTTCAAATCATCACGTAAACGTTTATAATTCAAATCGAATTTATCTTCAGCATCATAGATTTGTTTACTATCGCATTGACTCATCATATAACTTTCGCTTGCCGATGATGAGTCAGTTGTTGTTTGTGTCATAAGAATAGTCGATGAATTCGTTTGTGACGCTGTTGTTTCATCGGATGACGATGTTTCAACTAACGAAATGGCTGCCATTGAACCGGCATTGCCACGAAATGGTAATGGAATTTCATTTAATTTCGCTGTACGATAATAATTATGTCGATCTAAACGTAATTTATCGATATCACTTTCGATTAATTGCAAACGTTTTCGCTGTTCATTGTAATCTTTATTCAATTGTGTTGCACGTTTCATACATTCGGCTATTTCACGTTCTTGAAATTCGATTTTTTTCTTATGTTCTAACATATGATCTTTGAGTTCAGTGATTTCATGTTGAAGATCTTCGATGATTTTTCGATATTTTTTCTCGTTCTTCGTTGATTTATCAAGAGCTTGTTCTAATGTTTGAACTTCATTTTCAATTTGTTTGACATGATCACCTGTTAAACGTGATCGTTCAAATTCGAGCATGGTCTGAATTTTAGTTAGTTGATTTTCAAATTCCAAACGTTCTTGTGCACGTTTTTCTGCCGCTTGTAATTCACGATTTTCGTAAATACGAATATTCGCGACGGCAATTTGTCGACAAAATGTTGTGAAAACACGATCTTCGATTTCGTTTTTCTTCTCTTGTAATTTACTAATTGTTTTCTCTCGTTCGGCGATCGAGGCTCGAATCGATTGAATATTTGGATCGTATTCAGCTGTTTTCGTTTGATATTCAACAAGATCTTTTTCCATGAGAAGTTTACGTTTTTTCTCGGCTGTATCTTTATCGATTTTCGAATAACGTAAACGATTTTCAAGTTGTTGTAATTGTGCTCGAGCATTGACTAATTCGGGTTCACGTCGTTTTTTCTTTTGTTGTTCTTTGTATTCATCGAAAAGTTTATCTTTACGTAAACGTAATGAGTCCAATTGTTTTTCATCCCAACGTTTAGCTCGTGTTTTCAATTCACTCGATCCACCCGAGATCACACCGGATTTACTAAATAAAGTTCCGTTCAATGAAACGACTTTCAATTTCTGATTGCCGTTTTCATAGGCAAGTTTTCGAGCATCATCATCATTATCACAAACGAGAGCATTTCCACAAGCATATAGCAAAGCTTTGTAGTATTGTTTATCGTATTTGATAACGTCAAGTATTAATTTGACATTTTTTGGTTCTTGTAATTCACGAAGTTGTTCGTTGACAGGTGTTACTTTGATATAATCGAGTGGAAGAAATGTTTCTGGTTCGTAACGATGTTCTTTCATGTAACGTAAACATGATTGAACAGTTGTTTCACGTTCGACAACAATCGAATCCATATGTCGACCGAGAACTTTAGTTATAGCGATTTGAAAACGTTTGTGTGTCGGTTCGCAAAGATCAATTAATCGACCGTACTAAAAACAAAAAGAGAAATTTTACCGGTACGAAAAGACGTTTTTTTTTCTTTCGAGTACGTACAACGCCAGGAAATTGTTTGAGATTTTCGATTAGTTCAGCACGACGTTGTGCTCGACTCGTTTCATTTCGATCAGACTTAAAGAAAAATTCGAAGAAATCTCTTGTTTTTTTTTCAAATTTACAAAATTTGAATTTACTCGTGCTTCGCCCATTTCTTTATTCACATCGTCTAATTCTTGTTCAAGTTCCGTACAACGTCGTCGACCTTCATTGACTTCTCGTTCTAATAGCTGAACATTCGCTTGTTTATCACGAATTTCTTCTTCAAGATCGCTTCAAAAAAAAAACAGATACAAAAAAAGACAACGAATTGTTTTCTTATTACGTCATATAAGTAGCTAATTTATCGATTTTCCCGTCGAATTCTTCGATTCGAAGTTCAGTTTGTTTGACTTTTGCTCGATGATCATTTTGAATTCTCAATTCTTGTTCGAGATTCGTTCGATCGACTTGTTGTTGTCGATCAATCGAATCGTATTCTTCCGAAAATTGAATCATTTCCTTGGCAGCTTCTTCTTTCAAATGTCGATATTCTTTCATCTACAAATTTCGTTTTTGAAAACAAAATGGATGATTTAGCTCATCGTACTTGATCGTCTTCGAGAGCAAGATTTCTGCCGGTATCTTGTTGAAGTTTTTCTTCGTATTCTTTACGCAAACGTTCGACTTCACGAAGATCATTTTCATATTTTTCGATTTCTTCATCATGAGCATTGTGAGTTTTTTCAGCAGCTGAAAGAGTTTTTCTATTTGAAAAAAATAAATCGAATATCACTTCGAGAATTTTCAATTATTTACTTGGCAAGATCGAGTTTTTTCTGATGATGAGCTGAATTTTCTTTTGCTTTAATATAAATCGGCCGATTTTTATTTACTTGTGCTTCCAATTCTTTCACTTTTTGTTCATCATTGGCTAATTCTTTATTGTAAACTGCTAATTCTTTCTTTTTACTTTTAATTTCATCGTCGGAAGTTTCTTTTCGTTTTTCTAATTTCGATACTTCATCACGTTTACTCTCGACTAATTCTCGTTTTTCAATAAGTTCCTGTTTATTATGATACAATTGAAATAATTTTAATTGCAATTGTAGTTCATCGTATTGCGTTTTCAAGGCCGCATATTTTTGTGCGACTTCTTTTTCCAATCGAACTTCTTTCTTTTGCTTTTCGACGCCTTTCTTCTTCTGAAAATTTGCATGTGTATCTTGTTCGGCTTTGTTCTTCTCCAATCGAGCTTGTTCATATTCTTCTTTTAATTCGCCACTACGACTTAATTCTTCGAACATCATCGTAAATTCTTTCGGTGTTTTCATTGCAATCGATTCGACTTGTCCTTGAAAGATTAAGAAATTCTTTGCTTTTGGTATTATACCGATTTGTTCAAGTTCTTCATTGTATTCAACAGCTGATAATTGTCGACTATCGACACGATATTCCGATGTATTGCCAATGATTAAACGTTGAAAACGTTTTTCATGTTCAATTCGATTGTCTTCATCATCACGTGTAATCGAAACGAAAACAAGAGAGACTGACGCACGTGTACCAACAGGTTTATTGATTGGAGCACCGTGAATTAGTTCAGATAACTTTCGAACACGTAAACTTTTTGTTGGTTCACCAAGAACGAAACTAATGGCGTCCATAAGATTCGATTTACCTGAGCCATTCGGTCCAATAATAGCCGTAAATTTCTGTAAAGGACCGATGACAATATGGCCTTTGTACGATTTGAAATTGTCGATTTCGACATATTTCAAAAAGTAGTTATTCATGATTCGAAACAAATAAAATCAATCGAACTTAACGATCTTACATCGACATATATTTCGTTCAGACAACAAAGCTCGTCGTCGGCAACGAAGTACATACGCATTAGTCATCGACGAATTCTTTTGTTTTTGTTTTTGTTTTTGTTTTATTAATAAATATAGAATTGATATCAAAATCAAAGTAATAACTTTTGAAATTGATCTGACAAATAGAGAAACAAACTTTTCTTTGAATCTTTTTCTATCACAACAAACGAAAAAAGCTCTCTGAAAACAAAAGGGGAAGCAAAACAAACAAATAAAACCATAGGAAATTATTTATCACAAAAACAAAGGAGAAAGAAAGAGAGAGAGAGCGTGAGAAAACAAAAGTATGAATTTATTCTAACGGCGTCGGTTTGGTTTCTTTTCAGGTACCTTATCGATAATCATATATTGTTTATAATAATCATTGAATAAATTAACAACAGTTTCATTAAATAAAGCTTTTAATAGTTTATTAAATATTTTCCAATTACCTTCTTGAAGAATTTCGTCATGTTTCAAATGTGCATCACCGAATTGATTGAAATTATCTCGATCCCAAAAGTTCATTCCATAGGCACGATCGAGTCGATCGGCTCGACCACGTTTACTCAATGTAAAATTCGGATGTTTCGCTTGATAATCAGCAATTAACATTGAACATAAAATTTGATCCATATACCAAGCTGAATCACCTTTATCCATACGTTGATCATAAACTTCTTTGAATTCATGTCGACTATAAACTGTTATCATATCGAATGAAAGTGGAGCATTTTCACTGAGTAATTCTTTTGTACGTTGATCGGCATTTGTTAAAAGTTCAGCACGTTGTTGCGATTCAAGAACCATAGCACGCCAAGCTTTCTTCTGAAGAAATACATGACCCACTGAACAAACCAAACAAACAAATTTTGTTAGAAAAAAAAGAACAACTTTTCTAGTTGATTTTTTTATTTACTCGGATACATCGTGTAGGATTTTCCTCGTCGATCAAATTGTCCACAACAAAATGCATTGAAAATAAAACCATCGGTACCCGGTGATGGTTTATATTCACCTGCTTTCAATGGCATTAGATCACTATCGCCGGTGAGAATATTATCATCGTCTTGAACAATTGTATCAGGTAGAAATCCCGAAAAGACACGTACTAATTGAGATAATTTTATCGAATAAGATTCATTACATTGAACATCAACGATATGTGCACCGACATGTTTCAAATAGTTTCTCGAAAGATTCAAACGTGGTGTCATAACATTTGGCTTCGAAAAATCGCCAACGAATACAACAATTGCGTCATAACCAATACGCTGCCAACTAGCAGCTGTTAGCGGCGTATAAAATGTATATGCAGCTACAGTGGCATGAATTGAACAAGCAAAAATAGCAAATCGACGATTTTCATGTGGAGGTAGTGAAGATTTTTTTGGCGTCACTCGCTCGGTACTTGTAGAGCTTTTTATTAGTGGAATGGCGGTATAATTATCAGATCGTGCTGCAATTTGAATGAGACTATGTGAGAAAATCGTATGTAATGCTGTCCAATTGAATGTTGTATTGGCGTAAAGTACTATGGAGACGAGACAAAGAAGCACACATAAGAAGATAAATGTTTTTTTCATTTGACTTGATGATGTCTAAAATAAAATGAAGATAGAACCTATGAAGCAACAAACGGAAATGATCTCAAGAGAAATCTACTATAGTTCGAATCTCGAGAGAAACATTCTGTCGAATTAATGAATTTATTATTATGATAAATACAGAAGAAGAATATCAAAATAAGACTTACCGCTTGACTTGCAGAAAAAATCATTGAAAATTTTTTATATTGTTTGCAGAAAAAAAAGCGAGAGAGAGAGAGAGACTTGTCTCAATCTCCAAACGACGAACAAGAAAAAACTAACGTGCAAATCAAGGAACCTCTCGTGTTCTTTAAATCATGACGAACAAACGGCTGCAAGAAACATAAAAAAAACGAGGAGAATACGTAGAAAAAAAGAAAAAAAGAAAAAAAAAGAGAAGGAACAAAATTCTTGCATGAATTCAGACGGAAAAATTATTACTCCAACGGTATGCACACGTAGAAGAAGAAAGAAAAAAATGCCGAGGAACCAACAAACTTTATTTTGAATCAACATGCAAGCTTTTTTTTCCTACAAGCAAATACGCTTAAAATAGAAGTATTTCTTCTTGTTCTTTTTCGTTATGACGATTAAATACCTATATAAAAAAAAAGAACGTTAGAAAAATGTACTTTTTCGCGTTCTCTTTCGACGACACTGCACGAACGGTCAAAAAAAATCACATGTATACATAACTAATTATTGTATGAGGAAAAAAGCTGTATCTACAATGTGCTTACACTTGAATGCAATCGAAAAATATCAACAATGATAGAATAGTATCAATATAAGCGATGACTCAATCAATTCAATTGAAATCTGATATAATAAAACACATAAAGACATGATGTAATTTCAGTGTAACTAAACCTCTCTCTTTCTTTCTCTTTGTCATAAGCATTATAGTTAATTATCTTTAACATAACATATATATGGATCTACCGCCAATTTTAAACATCAAGCTTTTAATATTCTATTTATGTATTCATTCAGTGGAATCATATCATTCGATCAATCCAATTGATCTCTCTTGTCGAAAACGTTTGTGATTTTAGTTTGATTGTCAAATACTTTTACAAAAAATTTGCAGATCGATATGAATTAGTCATCAATCAATCGAAAGATTTCACTATTGTCGATAGTTCATCGATAGTAAACATGAAATAGATAAATCAATCGAATATTTTTCTTCTTAAACAAAGATCTTTCAAGCAACTATTGGCTTCGATAATGAACATAAATCAAATTTATTAACAAATTTATGGTCAAAAGAAATTGAACAACAAATTCTCATACTTCGAGCTCGTTCGACTAACAGAGAAATTTCAGGCAAAAACAATAATCATTCATGGACATTCGATTTAAATCAGTTTCAACCGAATAATTTGAAATTTGAAATCAATGTCCAATCAACATTATTTACTAAACAAATCGATTTAATTATCAATCGTAGGATCTAACTAAACAATAATGTCCAATAACCGATAAATATTTATTTTAAGCAAATAGACCATTTTCATCGACGATATTCGTCGAACATTCACGATCAGATCTGCTTGTTACCAATGATGGCGTTGTTTTTCCAATAGATTTTCGTTGTCTCTATTTTCCATCGATCAAACGTTTTTCATCGACATTTACAAATGGAATGAATATGGAACAAATACCAGATGGTATCGATGAATTTCAAAAAAACATGTTTAAATAATTATTTTCTTGCTGTTTGGATTGAAACAAGACACTGATCTACTTTTTGTTCAACATGATTACGGAATAGGTCAACGATTTTTCTACTATTCAATCTATCCGTTTGTTGAATGGAAACAACAATCAATGAATTTCGAATTCTTCGATGTTCTCTTTATCTCATTTCGACAATTAGCAATCTTTCATTTAGTAGCAAAAAAAAATGTTTGTCTCTTTTTCTATCTTCGAAATATTCTTTAGAATAAATCAACAGATTTAATTCTACGAATTTATAAATATCAATTTCAAAATCAAAATCTTGAATTTCGAAATGAATTTGACATTTCTATTGAAACAAATAGTTCGTCATCGAAATATTATCATCTGTATTTTCATATGCTATCAAATCTACTTTATTTAATTGGCAAAGACAAAGTTGATGAAAGAAAAATCAATTGTTTCTTTGAAACAAAAAAAACAGTAAATTTTAGATCTATGCATCGAATAATTACGGTGAACAACTCATTCGAATTTGGACGAATGATATCGGGATAGATAATCTCATTCATCACAATCCAATCGTTTTTCCTAATACCGGTCATTTAGCTTTTGTCTATCAAATCAATGAAACAGGATCATCGTATCGATATTTCGCTGTTCTATCGAAAGGAGGTGATGATAAAGCTTATCATTGAATTAAAAACTAACGAAATCGTATTAGGCTTATATTACACATGGCGTACTCGAATCTTTCGATCATTAACTTCAATTGTGAATCCATTTTTCTTTGATTCAACAGGTAGTTTGTATTTTAATACAACTCCACCGTTGTTGATCGTTCTTGCAACTGAACAATCATTTGTTGCAACATCGAATGTAGGCTTTCAATCGAATGTTCGAATAAAATTTCGAAATAAATTCTAGTTAATTGAAAATTTGGTATCGAATCGATTTTTTATCGATAAAACTGATTTGACCAATTCATTTGTTTTCTGTTCATTCACAAAATGGACCGACGATTTTCAATTAATTGAATCAACACTTCGCTTTGAGTAATATCAAAATCATTCAACACCCTCTCTCAAATTTAAGCTGAATTCTCATCTAGACAACTTGGTGTATTTTTTGTCATCAAACAATATTCATCAGCAACATTTCCATTTTGTTTACAAACAACACGTTTGTCCAACGATCGATTACAAACCTTGAAAACTTGTTTATTGATTCTACGTTCTTCGTTGAATAAAAATCAAATCCTATTAGAAAGCAATGAATGTTCTTTTGAAGTCGAAGATCAATATTCGACAGTTATCAGTTCGAAATTTCCGAATATTTTTCTAGAAATAATTGCCAATCAAACATTTGCAATCGGTCGAATTTTCGAAGAGAAACATTTCGACAAACTTGAAATCAATCAATGGCATCTCTTTCGTATATCTGTACGACGAAAACGAAAAACGATTTTCTTTTCTTTTGACTTCAAATTTAGAAAATCGAACAAATCTTCGATCGATGTTTATTAACCAATATTGACTCAAATCAACATCGTTCAACCTTCGTTTTGTTACCCCCTACAGCTCGCTATTCACGCGTTCATGCAGATACATGGGGTTAAATTCCAAAGACACTTTTCAACTCAATTCTTTTCTATATGTTTAGTTACTAAAAAATTGAGTTTTCTAATTGAAAACGATTATGTACTTAATGGAAATAATCTATTTATAACAGCATCTTTTTTTCACAATGTAAATTATTCATAATCGACCGTTGGAATTGACATATTAGTTTCTTTAGAAAAAATCCATAATTCAACATGAATTTTTGCATAATCAATTCGCATGTTACTTGCCAATAATTCGAACGATTATTTTTCAAACGAAATGTTTACAAGATTCGATTATCGAACCAAGATTTGACGTTGATGTAAATCTATCGAAATTAATACCGATTCAACCTCCAGTAGAAGTTTTTCTTGTTCTTCGTTAACTACAAAACAAAAATTGAATTTAGAAAAATTTTCAATTGAATCGATATAAAGCAGGTTTTCATTCGGTGATTGTTTATAATCTCGATGATGAATCACTCTGTGATGGATATAGAAATTGTTCTTGTCTACCATCGATTCTCTCGCATCAGTCTGTTCATTGTGCTCAACAAGTAATTTACGATGAATTATTAATTTCCATTAACAAGAATGAGAAAAAAAAATGTATTTGTAGTTCTATACAGTTGATTCAACAGTTAATAATCATGTTCAAATGAAAATCTATTTCAAATCCTATTTAGTACGAAATGAAACGATTTTTCTTTTGGAAGAATTAGCCAATCGAACTGATTATGAAATCATTCGTAAGAATAATTCAATTAAAAGATAACTTTGAATTCACTCTCGAGAAATTAGATAATCAATGGTCGAATGAAATACGAACAAAAGTTTTGAATCTATTTGCAAATCATTCCGAACCATTGACAGATATCGAAGAGAAAATCTTTCGAATAATTTCAAGTAACAAACAGCTTTTTCTCGGGCCAAATCTTCATTTAAAATTCTATGTACGTAAATCGATATTTTCATTGATGAAATCTGATTACAATTCAAAACTAGGATGAAGGTCTATTTCATTTTCGTTTGACCTATCTTTGGGGTGATCAATTCTGTTTGACAAGTATCGATCTTCCCGTTTGTTTATTTTTTTTTATTTTTCGTTCAAAAAGAAAAACAAATCGAACTTTCTAGATTCTTTTGATTAGTAATACACCGATAATTGCCAGTTATTTATTCAAATATTTTCTTTCGTGTATTTTGATTCTTATTTTGATATTAATTCTCTGGTTTATTTATGTACTATTTGCAAAAAAGAACATATTATCACGAAAAAACAAGATTGTAAAGAAATTTTTCAACCAACGAACGATTTCTGAATATAAAAACATTGATATTCTCATACAAATCCGTCAACAATCGAATCAATTATTACCGTATCAAGAATTGATTCGAAATGATAACGAAAAGATTCTATTAGAAAAACAACATCTCAAACAACTTGTTAATCAAATCACTAATCTATCGTAATTGATTTTTCAATTGACTATTTTTCACAGTGAACATATCCTGTTACCTGCTGTGATCAACAAGATGTATTCTGTTGAATAGAATCTAGATTAAACTCAAGTCTCATTCGGATTTTCTTCTTCATCTTTTTTGATCGGATATGTCCACTTGGACAAGCAAAGAAAATCAATTGAAGAGTTTGATTAGTTCAATTCATATCTTTAATATATATATATATAAGATCAAAAATTCGATTAGGAAATGAACATTTTTTTTGTTGCTGTTGCTTCATCATGAAGGACATGTTGTCGAGTTGAGCTATTTTCTAATCAACGACACGAATCGGACGTGCCAATTTTTATTTGGTCAACATTTGATCATCAGGGTAAATATTTTTCTACTCAAACAATTTAAATGACCATTAGCAAATGTATACATACACCTCTAATGATCATCACACATCCGGCGATAGAATATTTCTCAATAAAGAGAAGAATTAAAAAAAAAACGTGAAGACAACAACATCCATTAGACATTTACATGCTTGATTACTTTCATATTAGATGGAAGATTCCTTTTTTTTTTCTTCGTCTATTATGAGCACAAGTTGTTTCTGCTTCGTCTTCTTCTTCATTTTTTTTTGTTGTTAAGCATCGATTCGATTCTATATATCTAATAAGCAATTATCGAGAAAGTGTAAGAGAAGTTGTTCTGACAATTGTTCCCAAGAGAGATAGAGAGTTAAGGAGAAAAAAATATGTGTCGAGAGCTTATCCGTTGTCATTGCTTCGGCTCTAATCTTACTCTCGTCTATAATTTAAGATGTTCTCTCTCTTACAAACACGTCTTTTTTTCCCTTCGTATTCTCTATCCAATATGCGTATTAGTAATTTTCATTTCTTATTCATACTACCATCATCTTAGACGATGTCGTCTATTATTTATTGATGCTGGGAGGTAGAAGCAACACTAATTTATTCTCTTCACCTACACAGTCGGGCAGCTTGCCTCATACAACGATAAGTGTAGAGCAAAGCACAACAGGGGGGCTAGATGAAGAGAGAGAGAGAGAGAAAAAGAAAAAATCAGCGCTCTCTCTATTCCTTTCTGTTTCACTCGATGTTGATCGAGTGGGTCACGGTTCACACTCATTGTCACATACATATCGATTATTTACATGCAGCCAGCGCAAACCCGGTATGGTGCGTTTGACGACAAGAAACGAATGAATGCGTGACAGGGCCAAATCAATCCATCATGTCGGAATACGAACTATTAAAGCTTTAGAAAACGGTGACATTAAAACTAATCGAACATGGCTCCATATTTCTTCATCTATATATTGATATATATATTTATATATATTTCTTTCTTTTTTTTTGTTTTATACAAGAAAAAACGTTTCTTCCCTATTCACTGTGTATATCCATGTCGCGTGTGTGAACAAACAAACGAAGATCGAAAAAAAAAAGAACAAGCCAAAAAAGATGATGATGATGAGGAGGAAGAAAGAACTTATGGAATCAATAGAAAGAAAGAGAGAGAGAGAGATTGTGTATAAAAACGAACAAAACGGCACGAACACACGTATATAGTCGATGCGACAAAATAAAGACAGAATAGAAATTGACAGACAGAGAGAAAGATAGAAACAAAACGGAAAAACGAAGATGTCGTATGAATTGAGATTCAAATAGATTGCACATCGACCGGGCTTGTTGTTGTTGTTATTGATGATGATGGTAGAATGAAGTCAGTCCTCTTAGTTACATATGCTGTTCAGGTGATGGTGGATCAGGTGGCGAATAATCTTGAGATGGAATCGACAGTAATGGCGGATAGAAATGCTGTTGAGATGATATCGGTTCAGGTTTCATATATGAATATGGATGATTGCCATTTAGATTTCCATTATAACCATATTGAATAGGTGGTGGTGGCGTTTGAGGAGTGGTACTTGTTGGTGGACCGTAATGATACATGGATGGTGGTGGAGGAGGAAATGGATGATTATAGAGTACATTGGGATCATTCATTGAATAGGATGGATTACAATCTGTTAAGTAGGGTGAAGATGATGATGTTGACGCTCCGACATTGCCCGGTAGAGCCCAACTTGTACCACGAGGTGGTAATGGTGGTGGAAGATTCGATGTTGACGAATTGAGATGCGGATGTTGAGGATGATGAAGATGAGTTAATTTATCTTTTTTCTGTTGTGAATGTAGATGATTTGACATTGATGGTGAATGATGATTATTGTTCGTTGATGTTGTTGATTGTAGATTTTTTGTTTTTCGTCGTGGTCGATATTTGTAATCGGGATGTTCTTTCATATGAATTGCACGTAAACGTTTAGCTTCATCGATAAATGGCCGTTTATCTTCTTCATTTAAACTCTTCCATTCGGCTCCTAAACATTTACTTATAGCTGAATTATGCATTTTGGGATTATCTTGAGCCATTTTTCGTCGTTGACCACGAGACCAAACCATGAATGCGTTCATCGGTCGTTTAACTCGATCGTCGAGAATCTTTTTCGATGCCGACGAATGATGATGATGATGATGAGGATGATGATGAAGACTTGTCGAATGAGAATTGGGCGTTAAGCCGGATGATGATGTTGGCGGTGTTGTACCATCAGGTGATGATGATAGAGGAGATGATGGATCATCTTTCGATGAATTCGAATGAGGTCCACTCATGCCATTCGAATATTGTGATGGTGGAACTTGTAAATGAGGTGGCATCATGAGATTCGCTTGTGAAGGATGTGGATTCATCATCCAATTGGCTGATGATGGTGTTGATGATATTTGTCCTGTTGATGGCATTTGTACGGAAGGATCGTACATGTTTGCATGATGGTACGGTACCTGATGATGTGGATAATGAGATGTATTAAAAGGTAACTCGGCGTTCGAGTCCATATTGTATAAAGACACCATTGCTAATTGAAAGTAAAGTAAGAAAATAATAAATGTCAGTTAGGAAAAAAAGAAGTGATAACATACTTTAAAGAAGAATTTTAAATGATAAAAACACTTAGCATTCCATTGGTTAATGACTGAAGGAAAAAAAGATACCATTAGTATTATTGTGATGGTGGTGGTGATCATCATGATTATCAGCTGTTTATATCTGTTCGGGACAAATGTCATTCTCAATTGTATTATGTATATATATATATGGCAATTACACATTCAATTCATTCATTCATTCTTTTTTTTGAGGTTTTTTTCTTTTTTTCCTTTTTCTTCTTCTCCCCTTTTTTGTTTTCTTCTCTATTGTTATAGAATAAAAGGAAGAACTTTACCTGGTGTATGTGTGTATATGTGTATTTGTTAATAATAAGAAACCGTCATGTTGATGAGATGAATTCAATACAATACAATCGCATCGATACTCAATGTGCCTGACGCCGACGCTCACTCCCGTTTTCTCTCTTCTCTTTCTCTCTCTCTCTCTTTCTTTCTCTTTCTATTTTTCTCTACGGATGGGAGCACAATAGAGAGCGAGAGAGAAATTTCTTTCCTTTTTTTCTCTTCTTTCAAGAGAAATACAAGCAATGGATTCGTTTAATATCCTTCTTCAATAACAGCACATGGTTTACCGTGTGCTATTCGAAAGGTGTGAGCGTGTATTGTTCTTTCTCTCTCTCTCTCTCTCTCTCTGTCTCTATTTCTCTCTCGTTCTTTCATAGCAGCAGCTAGGTCAGATAGATTCAAACCAACGAGCGCGCTATCGTTCGTTTCCTTTTCTTCATTTTTCTTTTCGCAGAACATAACGAAGAAAAAGAAAAGAGAAGAAGAATTTCTCTCTCTTGTTCTCTTTTGCACTCCGCCAATACGCTGTCATCAGACATAACAGTTATTTCGATTGGCGCATGAGACCTCGAATACAGCCAATCATCTAGATTGAGACGTAAAGAAAAATTCATTAGCATATTTTATTGTTTGTTGTTGTTACAATTGACGCGATCACATATATGTATTCATAGAAGAAGAAGAAGAAGAAAAAAGAAATACAAACGACACAAATAATAAAAATCAAAACGAAAAGAAAGAACATTCAATTTGTTTGTAATTTTTTTCTTTCATTCTTCAAACATCGTAGAAATCTAATAGACAAGGCAAAAAGAAGAAACTAATATGCTATATCGACTTATCATATGGATTAAGAAAATATTTTTATCCGACTTATGTTAATAATGCAATGAATACTAACAATAACAACATATTTGTCTAATCTTTAGTAACACTTTTTTGTTTCATGTGTGTTGGATGCATTTAAGGAGAGAGAAAAAACGAGAGGGAAAATGAAACTGAAACGAGATTGAAATTATTTGCCTTTTAGGTAGATAGATAAGAAAACAGCAATTATGCTGATATAATATATATACGTATACGTATGTCAACGATTAAATGTTCATCATATCAAGTGATAACACACGGAATGTTAAACTGCATTTGTCACCCTCAAAATTTTGAAGTGTAATTATCTCTTAATTGTTCAATACGAATAGGTGGCAAGAGAGATACGGACACACATATACGAAAGAAGATATATTTTTCTTTTGGCTTCATAATCTCTTTCACGTGCATGCACTCGAAATATTCTGTTCAATAATTATGGCTTTACTTCCTCTCTTGTCTCATCGTGTTGAGTTACGCAGCAAGAATCTTGTTTCTTTTCGATGATAATTAATTAATTGAATAACCCGTAATTGAGTTTGAACGTGACATACGATCATTTTTTTTTCTTTTTTTTCTCTCTCGACTTATTCTTGATTTGAAAAAACTACGAATTCATCTGTCGAGGCAACAGATGGTGGCGGTGGCGATGATGATCGTCATCATCATCATCATCATCATCATTTTCACTTGTACAGATTGACCCGCCCATATATATCTTGATACGTAAAATCGTTTTTTAATACAAGGACAGACTCGTTCGCGTTTTCTCTTTCTCTTTCTCTTTTTTGTGTGCCTGTGAGTTGCTAACGGGCAGCAACTGTGCTACCTTCCGAGAATATGTACCAAGGCACCAGCAGCATTTCCGTTTGTTGCTTTTTTTATATGTTAATCGAACACAACAAAAAATTGATTGAGCAGAATGAAACAAAAAGAAAGAGAGAGAGAGACCGATTTCTAATCATCAAAATACACTACTCGTTGTTCATTCAAGTATATTTGCCTTCTATTATTCGTGATTTTATTTGCTTAATGCCTTCGAGTATGTTTGTAGACTAAGATTCAGGCATTTTCATTTCATCTGTGTATTCAAACTAAATAAATATCAAATGTGCGACTACCTAAAATGTTTAGAAAAGGAGAAATTCTATTCGATACTACTACTGCTGCTGCTGCTGCTGCTAATAGATTAGATTCCATTGTTCGATCATGACCGATAGTTGAGTTTGATTTAATTTTCACATTGTTCTATTGATTGATCTTTCCCTATAGTGTTAGAAAAAGGTGCCAGATCCGCCCTTAATGAGTTAAGCTCAAGAGGCAACATCGACAACGAGAAACTACGAATTGTTGATATAACATATTAGATGGAAAAAGATATAACTATCTTGTTATTGTTTTTTTTTTCGCTGGCGAATTCAAAACGGATACTGATAAGTATCCGGTAATATGTGTCAAATAAGCAATGAAAGGAAATCACACACACACCTTTGTTTAACGGTACGTGTACGACGTAAGAAAGATCATTTTGACACCTACACGTCGTTCTCGCAGTGTCCATTACGACAATAAATGATGATGATGATGATCGATGTGTACATATTATAGCTTCGTTAATGTGCCCGTTGGCTGCGAGCAAAAGAAGAAAATAGAACAAAACAAAAATTGCAAAGCAATATTTCGATGTACATTACAGTTTGTGTTCATTTAAGCGTATTTATGGGAGACAGCACCTTTATATACGTATATGTATATATGGGATTGTGCTTGAATGAACATGAGCTATTTTCAATGCGAATGATATCATCCGTTTGATCCATCATTAAGAGAAAGACTATTTCCCAAGAGTAAATGGGTTGGTTCGAGGTAATGAAGCGAAGCCTAAAGGCGGGATCTATGCCATTCGATTATTGACAAAGAATGTCTTTTGTGTCGATTCTTATTCTTGTTTTTTAATTATATAGACAAGTACCTTATCCATTGGCAATATGAATATGAATATGAATATGTTTTTTCTTCATTGATCAAACGAAACTAACCGACAAACATTGGCAATTGTTTCCTGACACAATCATGCACATGCATTCTTTCGTGATATTCAACCGATGCGATATCCTTTTCGTTCGATGTGCGTGACTTAAGGATCAATATAATAAGATCTTATATCGTCTTTTGATGAATATCATAGGTCGATTTTCTTTTGTTTTTTTCTATTCTATGACGACGACGAGAAAGATTGGCACAACGATTCCAATTAAACGGACGTCGTTCGATTTCCTTCCGTTGCTGTCGTCGTTGGTCGGAAGGTGAATGAATGAAAGCAAAAGCGAACGATAGTTCAAGTTGAGAGAAATGAGTATACGAGAAGAATACTTCAACTGATTCTCAAGTAGCAATTTTGCCGTGTTGCTGTCCAGCTCTTGACTTGTGTGCTTGAGAGAAAGAGAAGAAGAAGAAGAAGAAAACGAGATATCATCATCATTGTCAAAGATCAATTTTCTATCGTTCACATAATTTCAAGTGTTGTTTGAGAAATTGGATCGTATTCGAATTCACAAAAATAAAATACAATGAAATAAACATTTGTCACATTTCTTTCGTTCTTCTGTTTTGTTTCTTAATGTCACAACATTTTTCAAATGCTCGCATCATTAGTTTATATATATATATATGTATGTGTGAATGAGAAAGGGGAAAAAAACTTAATTAGGAAAAATTGAATTGTTCGTGCTCATGAACATATCCACATATTCTTTTCCCAATAGAGCACCGATCATTGTCTCGCAGTAATGACAAGACAAGTGAATCGATTGCGTGACTATACGTTTTCTCTAGTGGTCATACATTTTGAGTGACAAACATATTCATCTCGAGATGAAGATGAACGTGATTTCAAGGGTTCACTGTACATGTCAATCATGATCATCTAGTCGATGAATAGAAATTAAAAGTACAAACGAAAAATCAAATTTTGCTTTTTCGTTGTTTGAAAAACGAGACGAGTCTGTCTCGTTCGACAAGACTCGAGTCAATATTGACATATCGTCTTTACTAATCCTTAATTCTATGTATGTCACGCGCTCTAGGCGCAGAGTGAAGGTCGTTGATTTAACACATCTCGAACTCATTATCGGCTTAAGTTGAACAAAAGAAGAAAACAAAATTGTACAATTATCAGTGATCACAAATAAAACATACGCATGTTTAGACTTCTACTTAGTCACGATCAATTAAATTTTTAAGTTTTTAGAACAACACTATGCCATCTATTGATTCAACCCCGAGAATGTCTGACATCTACCGATAGAAAAATGAAATCGAATCTTTCGTTTACAAAACACTTGGAAATCAATCGATCTATGTGTATATGCGTTGTTGATTTTGTTCATCGTGTCAATATTAACATTTCGTTTGTTCTGTTTTCAGTTTTGAAATATATGTGTGTGCATATAGACATTGAAATCTTACCTGAGAAAAACAACATATCATTGATTGTCGTAACGTGATGGCATCGATCATGCCTGTACACAAAGCTAATGCTATGTGACATTCGACTATGGAATTCGTTGGTTTGTTTGTTTAAAATAAAAATCGACAGATCAGAATGCATGTAGAAGCTTTCGTTGTTTCGTTTTACGAATATATGCGCGTATATGATGTTCGAATATAAATATATAAACGATGAATAGAAGTACTTGTCGACAGAACGGTATTCATTGAAAAATACAATATATTCAATTGAATTCAATCGTATTTGTAGCAGTAATGTCTTTCTATATATATTATTTTTCTTCTCTCCGTGCTTTCAAAGCACCCACATACACACGAACAAAAGCCGCTTAGATACGGTTGATTGAAATGGCAGTTACTCTGTCTCTTTCTCTTTTTTTTTCTTCTTTTTTTTTTATTTTTCTCTCTCTCCCTTCTCTACTTCTTTTTTTTGACCCACATGAGTTGTCTTTGTGTGTCGTCGTCTTTGTTGAGTATAAAGGATACTCTTCACTTCTCCTCCTGTGCGTCCCTTTTGTTCGTATGTCCTCTTCTTTTGAAATCAACACAACAATAACACATCCATATATTCATGAAGCAGTCAAGCAAACGAATGAATGAATAGAATGAATGAATTGAATACATGAATGAATGAATGAAAAAAAAAAGAATGAAAAGCAAGCAGGAGAGAGAGAGAGAGCAAGAAACAGAAGGAAGGAAGGTTGCCCCATAGCAAATCTACATAATAGTAAAAGACGAATAAAGAAAATCTTTCATCTCGTCTTTGTCTACCTGATCTCAAAGATTGACATAAATCTAGCATGATGTGAAGATGATTGTTCTCTTTTGTTTTGTAGATTTAACCCTCAAGCATTGAATCTACATGAACGAAACGCACACATATTCAGCATTCAATAAAAGAAGAAAGAAAGAACTCATTTATATTGAAAGTTCTTTTTTTATTTATTTCAGTCGATAGATTCAAGAATTCTATATTATCATATTTATTTCTGTTGTTTTTCCATGAGTAAATAAAATACAATTAAATAAAATCAAGCAAAAAAGAAAATAATAATAATAATAAATTTCTATGCATAATAAAATTAAAATCATATCCCAATTGCATAATATCGAGAAATAGGAATTTGTTAGGTTTTTTGTTTTTTTTTCTCATTTGTAAAAATAAATCAAATCACAAAATCGATTGATTACGACGACGAAGGAAAAGAATCAAGACGTAGATAAGCACGAGGCACACGTCCACGTTCCTTCGAATCGACTTTTTCGATGATGATCCAATCCGAATCTGCATCATCGGAGATCACATTGACTGTCTACAAAACAAACAAACGAAATCAAATCGATTATCATAGATTTATCTTTTACTTCTTTAGCAAGAACACTTAATTCATTGGTATCTGAAGCATCATAATCGAATTTGACTATAGCTGTACGGAATGTAATAGGCGGCTGAGATGGTTGTGGTGGCAAAGGTCGAGTATTGGATAAACTTGAATTAGAATTTGATGTGTGTTTGACAAGACTAGATGAGAAATTCATGAGATATTTATTTTTTCCTTCATTAAATCATTGACAAAGAACTATTTACCCAAGTTGTTTGCGTAAATCTTCAAGAATTTGTAATGATTGTTGATGATATTGCAATTCTGATTCGACAAAATCATTTAAACAACGTAAATGATGATTCTAAAGAACAACAAAAAAAAAAGAAAAAGAATTCAAATATTAATCATCAATTTCTATTGTTGTAAATTTACATGCGAATTATTCAAACCATCGAGTAGTAAACGTGTAATTTCCAATTGACGATCGAATTCTGCTTGAGCATGACGTAGTTCCGTATCGGAACTCTTTAAATCGAAAATAAACAAATTGTTAGTTTATTTTCGAAGAAAAATCTCATACATCAGCCATTGCCATTGGCACATTACTATTTGTACTTTTTGATTTCTTCTTTTTAGCTCGAGCTGCATCGAGATCAAGTCGTTTGACTTCGAGTGTACGACGTTCTTTCTAGATGGAGTAAAAAGAAAAAAAATATATATATTAATTTAGTCAATTGTTTTTGTTTTCCATTGTTTGAATAGAATAATAGAAACAACAACATTCACTTACTGTTAATGACTTCATTTCACCCTCGAGAAAACTTTTCAATGGCTGCATAAAATCATTGGCTGCTGATTGAACAAATTCTTTATGAATTTGACCAAGTTTCTGATGGGAATTGCCACATTTAATCAATGCTGAGCCTAAATAAACAAGAAAGTCTTTTACGAAATTTTTTATTGTTTCGAAAGTTTTTTCCGACCATATTGTGTCGATGGACCATAATCATTGCCTGCTTCGTACATACAATGTCCTAATTGTTCATAAATATTCGGCTTATTAATACTTTTCTGATCGAGTTTAGTCAAGATAAAATCTTCTAAACGTTCATCTAGTTAAAACGATGTTTGTAAACAATTGAGAAGACAAAAACAAAAAGAATGATGTTTCTACTTGGATTCGGTTGAAGAACACTTTCAACATAGGACGTGAGTTTTTCTGTCCAAAATTTTGTTCGATCGGCTCGAGATAATAGCTGTTCGAAATGATCATCATATTCAGTTCGATCAGTAACTTGACCGAGTTTCTCTTCTGTAAACTAAAAACAAAACAAAACAATTTTTCGTTCGACAAATTCTTCGATCTCTACTTGTTTAGCTCGTGAAAATAATGTTCCAGCAGCTTTTAGATTAAAATTCATTTTCTTTTTCTTTTTTTTTTGTCAATATTCACGAATAATGCCTAAGAATATATATATAAATGCGTCGTATGTTACCGGAAGAAGAGTTGACTGAGTGAGCAAGCGTGTGCACACACATTTTTTCTTTCGACAGACTTACTCTATTTGACTTAGTTTTTGGCGTCCATAATACACAGAAGGAAAAAAAACAGGAAAAAAAACTAGAATGAGAAACGAGTAGAAAAGACGAAGAAAAGAAAATAGCAGCTTGCAGATGTGACGACGAAAGAAGTCTGTGCCAACTTCGATCGTTATATTTGACTAAAAATAAAGCTAGTCGACATGAATGAATAGATAAGAAGAATAGAAGAAGAAGAAGAAGCAAACAACGAAGTAAATGAAAGGATTCGATTTTTTACTTCACGTTCTCTTTCTTAGATAAACTGAGTAGATGTCTGTGCATGTGTATGCTTTCTGGGAATTTTAGTTCGTAAACGATTATCTCAAGTGCTCGAAGTTCATTAATGTCGAGATGAGTGTGCGTGTTGTCTTTTTTTTATTATTATTTACTAATGGAGAATTTATTCGCATAACTAATCAAGTCGAAAAGAGAGATTAATCATAAAAGATAATATTCGATGAGAATGAAAATATGAACTAAAATCAAAATAAATGATAGATCTTGATCATTTCCATTCGAATTCATTAAAGCACTCGGCAATTGATTTTCATTTGTCAACCATAATTCTTCATTATTAATCATTCTTTGTATCCAATCAATATACGCACTTATGCGTGTATAAATGCCTAGGAAACAAAATCTAAATTAGATTCAATTGTGAAAGAAAATTGAATTCAATTGTTCTCTTGAGAATAACAATTTTCATACCCGGTTTCATAGCTTCAGCACAACGTACACCAAATGAAACAAGACCAACTAATTCGAATATACCATGACCATTATCAATAACCAATGGTCCGCCTGAATCACCTTGACACGAATCTTTTCCGCCTTGATCATAGCCAGCACATATTTGTTGACTTAAATCAGTGATTTTACTCAGACAACCTTGATTAACTGTTATTGGTACAGATACTTGCATTAGATCTTCAGCTGGAAGACCTTCATATTCCATTGTTCCCCAGCCAACTATCCATCTAATTAACAAACATTTTCTTCTCAACAGTTTATTATTTTCCTCTTGTCTTACGTTTGTGTACCAATCAATGGAAAACTACCATTGTCATGCATATGTCCAATAGGTAAACAAATAAATCCAACTCGATAATTTCGAAAATCTACTAATTCATCGAGTACAATCAATGCTATATCATTGACATTTCGTCCATTGATATTATATGATTCATGTATAATAATATGTTTAACTTTTGAAATGAACAATTTCTCGTTGATATTATGAATGCCCATGGCTATTGAATATCGTGAAAGCATTTTTGATGAATACTGAGGAAAACAATGTGCAGCTGTGAGAACATATCGAGCAGAAATTAGAACACCACCTGAAAACACCAATAGAGAGTGAAAATTCTTCACGAGATTATTATTACCACATATATGCATGTTAAATTTTCGGATACTAACAGTCCACTGAATGTCAAAACGAATGATTATCAAATGTTTCTAATCTTATTCGACTTACTGGCCAACTATATGGTGTTGCTTCCGTTCCACCAACGATACGATTATGAATCGATGGTGAAATTTGTGCACAACCACATTGATTAGGTGACCATTGACATGTTTCAATAGATAAGATGTATAGAACTAAAATTTCAATGATAGCCAAGATTAAATTACACATCACAATTCACTTGTGAGCTAATTAAATCATTGATGACTCATCATTCAATCTTCACATATTCAAAAGACATTTATGCATGAATGTATCTCATAGATTATTTTTGGAAATAATAAAAATAATGATATATGATCGAATCAAGCAACGAACCTTGAATAAGACATATTGAATTAGCATCATCTCAATCGAAAATAAATCGAATTTGACAAGTTATTATTAAAAGGAAATGATTATCAAGTCGAGATGGTTTTTATTGAAATAAATAGCAAAGAACTCAGACGACATTTTTTGTATTTGTATGCCAATTCGATATTAATTGATGTGCAATAGCAATTGGCGGTGGAATACGAAGATTTTTACTGGTCATATTAAGACTTTCCTGTATCATTTGACCGATTTCATCTCGATTAAACCATCGACAATCTTCTAATTCTGAATCATTTAAAGCTACTTGTTCATCGATGGCTTGTGCATAGCAACCGATCATTAACTGTCCACCAAGAAATGGCCACGGTTGACTATCGAAATACTGTACTTGTTTAGTATCAATAACAACTCCACTTTCCTCCCAAATTTCACGTGAACATGCTTCAGGAATCGATTCACCTGGCTCGATAAAACCAGCGAGACAGGTATAAACTTGACCTGGAAACGATGCTTTACGTCCAAGTAGAACACGTTGTCCATCGGAATGAATAACCAATGTAATACAAACAGGATCTGTTCGAGGATAGATTGTATGATTGCATGTTGTACATTTTCGACGTGTACCACCTTCGAGTGATGTTGTTGATGAACCACATTTACCACAGAATTTATACGACGCATGCCAATCGAGTAGAGCCCGTCCTTGGCCGCAAAGTGCAGCATCAATAACAGATAAATACGGAAGAATAGGCCGAAGATCAACGTAACTACCCAATGAACTGTCTGGAGAAGTTGATGGCAGTGCCAATGCACAATAAATATATTCATCGGGTGTTGGTTCGGAAGCTAATAGGAATTTATTTAGCAATTGTGTATCGATTTTAGTTGGTTCGATCGTTGTTACGGGAGTTGGCCGATCAGCAATTGTATTTGGACCAATTCCAAGTACGACTAATTCGCATTGTTCAATAGTTAATTGTGATTGTTGAAAAAGTTTGTCATATGTCAACCAAACTGGTTGTTTTTTTTCTTGACTAAATAGAACTTTTAATTGTCGATAGGGTAGAAATCTTGTTTGTGAATGTTGAACAAGATCTTGTAGAGTTTTTCGATGAATATTCAAACGATTCAATGGATTACCTTGAAAACATTGAAATGTTTTGTTCGATGAGCAATAATCTAATACCGAAGAAAAATGTACTTCAGGACGAAGAGACATGACTTTCAATCGTCGAAAATATGAATTTAAAAAATGTTTCATCGTAATTTACAGAACAAACATACACGTATGATTGACGTTTAATTGTATTTGGTTGTTTTCATAGCCAGTCTCTATTTCGTCAACGGTTTCTTTCTCTTAGTCGGCAGATGACTCCAGCGATTGGTGTTTTATTTTTAATAAAAAAAATGAAATTCATAAATACAAATAAAAACATAGATAAAAAGCCGGTTTTTGGTTTATCGAGATGAAGTATTTGTATCGTTATCTAAAAAGATTTCGTGAAATCGAAATGAAAATGATATTTTCTTGTCATTTTACCTTCTAAATCTGTTGGAGGAACGTTAAGATTATTCAGATCTTCAAGTAGTTTATCTAATGTATGATTTTCTTCATCAGATACTATCAGATCTTCAGTTATTTCTTCCTTTGCTGGAGTGGGAATCGATGATATTGATTCGGGTTGTAGTGTATCAGCTTCAACATCAGGCAGAATCACTTTTTCTCCGTTCTAAATCGAAATTGAATTGATGAAAGAATAAAAAAAAGAAAAGAACTACTTGAAAAAAATTGATATAAGCATCATGTGTACGCAAATAAGCATGTTGAATAGCAAAATTAAGAAATTCCTTAGTGGCAAGACGACGTTCTTCAATTACTGCGGAATTGAATCGTTCTAAGATGAGAATAAAATTTGACTATCTTTTGAAAATAGACTCGTTTTAACTACCCCAATATCCGGCTTTTGTTGGAAAATCGGGTAATTTACCCGGCCGATAAATAGCTTGATGATATCGATTAAGTGTTTCATATAATTTTCGAATTTCGGAATAACGTTTCCAATAGATTAACTGAATAAACGAGAAAAAAAATCCTGATTATACAAAAGAAAATCTTCATTTGAAATACTTGATATGAATTTTGTGTAAATTCTTTTGGTGTTATCTGCAGAATTATTTTATAAATTGTATATCCGCCTGGATGACGTGTAACTTCAGGTACATCAAATGACTGCAGATCTTCAGTTTTATCGATCGATGCCATGAGATTTCAACTAGTGAATAACTCGGGATTATATTTTTCTCTTCTCTCATCAATGGTTCATGTGATTTACCAATCAAAAATTTCTTTTTAACAAGTGCTAACAATCAGACGCTCAGTTTAAAATAAATCTAACCAAATATTAAGGTTTCGAAACAGTCAAATTATGAACAAATATTGACAATCGTAGTTGTTGCGAGTGTGCTCATCCTGTTTAATTCAAACTATCACTAATAATATTTTATATTTCTGATCTCAGACTGCATCTTCTATGTTGGAAAAAACATTTGTTGAATACATTCATTTTGTTTTGTAGAAATGTGACAGAAAATAAATAGTTCTCTTTTCTTTGTTTATAATATTCGAAAGCCAATTTACAGGTTGAATAAAATAAAAGGGATGAAAGATTAGAAAATGCTGCTTTCGAGCGCCCTCTGCTAAACTAATGTTCATTTTCGAGGAACTGACTAGACTATACTATATAGATGGTTTTTCTCTATATACGCAAAAAAATTGTCTATAGATTATCGTCACTCGAAACAATCTAGTCGATATTTTATTACTTATTCGAATTACGTTGATTCTAGCGTCGCAGGAAAGTTCCTGAAGTGTACCACATACGATAAATATCTCGTCATTGTCTGAGACATCATTTTCCTTTCAAACAATGCAACGATTAGTAACTCTCTGTAGTTCGTATTAACTTTTGATTTTATTAAAAATAATTATTATTTATTGTCTCTAGCAGGTACATCACGATTTGTGCAAGTCGTTGGAAATAATTATTCGAAATCGTTGTTCAAACGTAGTTTGGCTTCGAAAATTTCTGGTCAAACACCTGAAACAACAACATCGAAAGCTGCTGGTGGTAAAGTTTGGTAAAAAATCTTTCTCTCGAAACTTCTCATTCTTAAATCTCCCTTCTTTTCGTCTGCATTCATACAGGTCAGCACAAAATCCTGACGAAATTCATATCGCTCCACTTGGTCGTGTTCAAGCCACAACATTTACTGCATCAACGAATGACCAAAATCCTGCAGTTCGTGAAACAACCGTTTATACAACACAAGGCAAATTAAATATTGCCGATCCATTTACTACACATACTTTGAAAGCCGACGCAACATCACAACAATTAGCTGAAGCAGAAGCTGCATCGGCATTCAGCACAGCTACATCTCCAACAACACCAGCTGCTGAAACTGTCTTTGCACCAAAAATCTCATCGACAGAAAAGTATTCGACGGCAGCTGATTTCAATTCACCTGTTTCTGAATCGGCTTCACACGATACTGTTAAATATGAAACAGCTGCCAAAGGCAAAGTCTTCGGCGGACAAGATACAACGGCTGATACGAAAAAACATCCGAAAGAGAATCCATTTAATTTAAAGGAAAAAATCAATCCAAGGCAAGCAAATTAATCTTTAAAGAAAACTAAAAGAAAAGAAAGGGAAAAACATTTATTATCCAAAATCTTTACACTTTGTATTATTTTCCAAAGAACCCCGTTCTTCTTTCTCTCATGCATTTATTATTTCCCTTTTGAATATTTTTAAAACAAAACACAACAAATAAATAAAAAACAAGACAAAACTTTTGCAATACAACTATCTTTTAGCCCTGATGTACGCGAGACTATTCTTCATGAATCATTGAAATATGTTCACGAAAAAGGCTGGTCTATGGATGCAATACGTGCTGGTTTGTTCATAAAACATAATCATTTGAAAATGCTTCATGTTTCTCTCATTATCATTCATGTAGGTATTCAAGCATGTCAACAATCAGATGAAACAGAAAAATTCTTCTACAATGGTTATGATCTTGTCGAATATTTTATGCGAGATGCAAATTCCAAAATGATCGATTACATGAATGAATTAGCAACGAAGTAAAACTTTTCTAGTTTCAAAATATTCGTTATGCATTTTTGATTTACGTAGAGAAAATATTCAAGGCAATCGATTGCTTATTGCTGGATTAAAATATCGTTTACAACTTGTTATACCTTATGCGGATATTTGGGAACAAGTAAAACGAAAGAGATCAGTTTTGAAATAAATAAATCGAAGTTTGGTTGTTTTTTTTCGGTGAAGGCTTTAGCACAAAAAGGTTTACCACCGAATGCTAAACGTGCTTGGAAAAGTTTATTAGATCTTGCCAATGATGCTTGGATAACTATTGGTGATACAGCAACGGATGTAAATAATAAACCGTCGAAAATTAGATTTCATATTTAGTTTTTGAATAGATTAAATGGTACACAAAACGTCTGTCAATTGCAACTATCTATCGAAGTGCAGAGATTTACATGTTACAAGATCAATCAGTAGATAAAATTGAAACAATAAATTTTCTCGAAAGACATTTAGCTGATTATCAAATAACTGGAACTGTTCGACCATCGGTAATTTCATTTTTTTTTTCATCGAAATCTTTGTCGATATTTGACTTTGTCTTCTAGGTTTCGCAATCGCTTTCTGATACAGCGCAAGTAGCTAGCGGATTATTCACCGTCGTTCGTAAGATGACAACACGTCGTTAAATAAATAAATAAACATCATTTGTAAATGAATGTTAGAATCTTAAAGAGTGTCTTAGCTTGTTGTTTGTGTTTTTTTTTATTTTGAAATAGCACGGTGATAATACAAAAAAAACAGCAAAAAAACAAAAACAAAGAGAATCAATTAACTATGATGAATTGTCTTCATCGTCACTTTCGTTATCATCGCCGTTTAAATGACCATTTTCTTGAAAATTGAACTAAAAACAAAAACAATAATTTAACTTTCGAAATATTGAATTTGATATTTTCTTACATCATTATCACTTTCATTTAATCCTTCTTCTTCTTCTCCTCCGTCTTCATCGTCATTATCCTGTAAACCAAGATCAAGATCATCTGATAAACCTGAATATTCATCATATTCCGATGGACTTGGCACGAGTTCATCTTGTGTTTGATCACCATCGATATCTTCATCGGAGACATCCTCGAAAATAAACGATGGTTTCGTTGATATTGTTGCATCACTATTAGCTAATTCATTATTTCGATTATTAATCTAAATTAAAAAGCAAAAGTAATATATCATCATTTGATTGATTATGATTCAGTCTCGGAATGTAAACTATGATTCGAACTGAATATAACGCCCTTTTCCTATTTGATATGCTTGAGTTATTCGAGTTTATGTATATGAGTCAGATTTCAGGTATTTACTTGTGAAGCAATGAGAGATAATTTTCCATGAAGTCTTGATAATTTCGGATAGAGTCTTGTACGTGCTTCGATTAGTTCATACATCGGACCGAGACGTTCATTGATTTCTGGACACTAGACAAAATATCGAATTATTGAATAAGAAAAAAACAAAAGATGTTTTTGTTATTTACAGTCATTAAATAAGATGTATGAGTACTTAGAACAGAGCGTAACCATTTCGATGCAATGAGACCTCTGAAAACAAGAAAAAAAAACGGAATTTTTTTTGTTATTGTTGTAATTGACGACATACTTATCAGCACTTTGATAAAGATATTTATTTAAACAATCGATCAATGGCAAAAGTGTTGGAATCGGAAGTGCACGAACTGTTTTTTCAATAATTTTATCATTTCGACAGCATAAAACTTGCTAGAAAAAGACGAAAACCAAAATCGATGCATCATCATTAATCACAACGAAAGAATAAATAAAAAAATATCAACTATTCACTCTTTTTTCTCTCTCTCTCTGTCTCCCTCTCTACTTATTCGTATTAATGAAAAGTACGTTTTTGATAGAAAAAAAAAGCGATCGAACGATTCAATCAAGCGTATAACATACTGCATACACGAGAGTGCAGAAGAGACTTCAATTCACGAGCAAATTTTAACAACAATACAAAAGCACATATTTCTCTTTCTCTGTCTCGTTCTCTGTTCATGGGTCAATCGCAATCATCGAAATTCGACAAATTATTTACATTAATCTGTACGGATAATGCCGAAGAACTCACACGTCAACTACGGTCATGTTCATCACCTGAGCAAACAAATCTTTCGAATTTGTCCGATACGGACAAATCGGCAACATTATTAATGTACGCGGCATTCTATGGTAATATGGCTATTTGCCGTTTATTATTAGATTCAGGCGCACAATTATTTAGTCGAGACAACGAAGGACGAAATGTTTTATTCTATGCTATAGCTGGTCAAGCTTATACTGTCGTCAAATATTTACTTGAAACTGTTCTCAATGAATATGAACTTGATACACGAAAGAATTTTATTAATAATTCAGATAAAACAGGTGAAACATGTTTACATGAAGCTGTCAAAGTACATGCCGTATCATGCATTGAATTATTACTAAAACATGAAATCGATGTGAATATTATGAATAAAGATGGTGTCACTGCTTTACATCGAGCAGTTGATCTCGGTAAGAAAATGAGAAATCGATTTCGAAATGTTTTTTTGTTTTGTTTTCTTAGGTCATCAAGATATTGTTCGTTTACTACTCAAATATAAAGCTGAATTAAACACGAAAGATGCGTCCGGTTGGACGCCATTGCATGTTGCATCGGCACATAATGATCTCGAACTTGTTCGTTTACTTGTTAATCGTGGCGCACGTTTAAATGCGACTGATAATCAAGGTCATTCGCCGCTTAAATGGGCGCGTGAAACGGGTTCGAAGGATGTTTTCAGTTATTTAAAAAGTCAAGGTGGAAAAGAATTCGATTCGACATTAGTATCGAATTCATCGGCAACAACTGTACCATCTCAACGAAACAGCAAAAAACGTAATAGTTTAATCATCAAACCAAATACGAATTCAGATGAGAAAACCAATGTTTAAATTCAATCATTCGTCAAAAAAAACATAACGAACATTTGATTCATTTCTTTTTTTCTTAATAAATCTATGCGTGTGAATAAATAAACTTACGTCGAGTAAAGTTGCATCTGAACTTTGTAATCCTTGAGTTAACAATGTGACAAGACTATCGGCTGATAAACTTTGCTGTTTGCCATCGGCGTTTAAAAGACCAGTTGACGATGTTTGACTTTCAAATGCACTTAAACGTTCCGAAAGTGAAACCTAGGATTTGTTTTTTAAAATTTATAAACATCGATTTCGAGATTTAAAACAAACTTCGTTTTGAATGATTTCGTTAGCTCGTCGTTTTTTGTTGCTCGACGTTTGAGTTAATACGATAGCATCATTTGATTTCACCGCATTTTTAATCTTTAAACAAAATCAATCACTATTCATCTTGTTTTGTTGTTCGATTACTTTTGTAACAGCTTGTTCATTTGCACTGACGACAACCGTCGGTGCCGATGAACGTTTTGGATCATCTCGTTTCGATTTTCGATTTGTATTGTTATTTGTTGATGTCATCGGATTATTTTCAATCTGAAACAATTCATAACATCAATTATTGTTTCTCGAGAATAATAACAAAAAACGAAAGTTTTTTTTTCTATTTCGTTAAAATAGATAGTTACTGTACTGACTTTTACCATCAATTGTTTGGTAGATGTAAACTAACCAATCAGATGGGAATTATATAGAGGACAGAAACAATCGAAAAAAGAAGAAGAGAAAATTTAAGAATCTGATTGTGTTGTATCACAGGACTCGAGCGTTGGTGGAAAGTCAATGTTCACAGCCTATAAAAAGCAGAAATATTTCTGTGAGAATATTTTGGTTTGTTTGTTTTTATCTACAAGAACATCTAATTCGAGAATATCGACAAAACGATTGAGTATCATGGTTAAGTTCGGTTTTGTACGACCGAAATCACCGTGAACAAATTCTTTGACATAAGCACCGGCTTGAGTAGTTAAACGTAAACGAAAATGATAAGGATCGACGAGTTCAGCAGACAAAGCTGTGATCGATCGTTGACGTGTCATTACTGTTCGACTGAAAATAGAACATTTCTTTTTTTTTTTGTCAATCGTTTTCATTGTCGTCTACCGATGTAGAACTCGAATAGGAGTTTTTTGTTCGATAATAAGCGGATTTGGAACTGAGCCAAGTTTATCATCGAGTTCACTTTGATCGATTTGTGTGTCCGTATAACAGAGAGCTTCGTAACATTTGGTTTTTTCTTCTTCGCCTTCTTTGATTTGATTACTTTCTTCTCTTCAAAACAAAAAAGAATCAACATATTTTTATTAGTTTGAATCTTTTGAACAACTTTTACTTTGTCACTTGTTGTAAATCTCGAACTCGAATATCTTTTGTTAGAGAATTGATTTCCTATAGAAAATCTTTTCCAATCGATTGTCAATAAAGAAAAATCAAAACTAACATTTTGAATTTCAAAGAATTCTTGTTGTTCGTAAATTATTCTCGATGGTTGTCGAAATTCAATGACAAACGGTCGACCACGGCCTAATGTTCGCACATCAACATCTTCTCGGCCCGACGAAAGAAACACATGGCCTATTCTCGACACATATGAAGAACTAATTTTTTATCAACGAAAAACGAATTTTTACATTTAGCAGAAACAAGTTGACTAATCGGCGATGCGATTAATTCTTCAACGGATGTTTCAGCCTTTCGAATGCCATCGATAATCCATGGAGTTTGAGATAATGTTCGAGAATATTTATTGTATCGACCTAGAAGAGAAGTTTTTTTTTTGTTGTTTTATTTGAATTAAAAAAGAAAATTGATTTACTAACCAGCGATATAGATTGAATCGTGTTGAGCCGTGATTGTACAAGACATTTTTCCGTTGAGTACCGGTTTATAATGTCTAAATAAGAGGAAAAAAGATGTTTTTAATAAGCAAATCAATTTGAATAAACTTTTCGAAATCGTCGAATGTAAGATTATTGAGAACGGAAAGAACAGATAGTCGTGTAAATCCTTCGTTTGCATTCGATTTCTAGATTTAAACATCAAACACAATTTTCCATAGGACATTTTTTCTTTCAAAAATTCTACTTGTAATTTTGGATTATCAGCATAGCGAAATTTTCGTCTAAAAATAACTCATTTTCTTTGCCGAATTTGAAATCAATTAAGTTCTTACAAAAAATTCAATTCTTCAGCTTCACCAGTAAAACTAAATGCTAGATTGATTTCAAACGGGCTCTTAACAAATCATATCAACCGTCGAAAATCAAACAAAATCAATATATCTACTTCGATTTTATATGGTCGTCCGAGTATTTCTTCTAATCGATCAATGACAATAGTTCTCCATTGATCTTTAATAATTGGCACATCTTTTTCATTACATTCACCGATGTATTTACTCAAAAATTTCGTTAAATACGCCTAGAACACAATTGCAGTTATTTCGAAATTTTTTGTTTTGTTTTTTTGTTTTACATGCCGAATGAATAAATTCAATGGTAACGTTAAATTACAACAAAACGATTGAAAATCTCTTGTTGCTGTTTGAGAAACTTGTTTGATCTGTTGAAGAAATTCATCGGTTGTATAACGATGTAGCACATCCATGCATAGAAAACACTGTTCTCCTGATGGAACATTGAGATTATTCTCGATTATCTCAACATCCGATTGATTTAATGCAGTTGAATCAAGAACATTTCTTTCCTATAGGAGATTTATTAGTTCGATGAATAGATTTCATTGATTTGAATAAATAAATACTTGATCCTGAACTAATTTCGTAAATAGAGAACATTGTGTTGTCATCGGACACGATCGACAAAGACGATTGAGAAATAATCGATACGCATTTGTTGTTGTCATTTCATCGATAGACATGATCTACAAACATGTGAGCTTTTTCATTCAATATATGTAGTACGTATATCGTTTGAGTTCGAGTTTATTCCAGAGACAAAATTACAGAGCAAAGAGAAAAAAGAAACACATATTTTTATATTTAATAACGATATTTTGTCGAATAATCTTTGGGTGAAATAACCAAACCACGACCTTTTCGTGCGCCACGATAGACTGTTTCGACAATGTCGATAAATTCTTGTGTATCTTCAAGAGCCCAACTAATTTTATTGTTATTACCCGTGCCCAAATCGATCATAATATGTTTATTTCGATAGAAGAACATAACCGTACATGGATCGTACAATTCATACCTAATAAACACAACAATTGAAAAACATTTCAATTTTGAAAATTCGACTTACATTTTATTGAAATCCGGTGTTTCTGTTACATCGACGAGATAGGTTACCGCGAAATTCTTGACTTTCTCAGCAACTTTATATAAAACTTCATCCATTTTCATACACGTTGGATCCCAATCGTGACCAAAACGTATCACAACAACTTTATCTTCTTCGGATAATATGGCTTGATCAACTTGCCAACCATTGTGTAAATGTGGAAGCATATACGACATGATGACGACTTTTGTTTTGTAGTTGTTTTCTTTTTGTAAATCTAAACAAAATTTTGATTATTGAGCTTTTTCGTAGAAATATTGCGAATGATAAATATTTATTTAAAAAAAAAAACACAACTAAACGCATGCTTAACACACACACGCACACACGTAGATTTATTTCCAAACACAGAAGAAGAGAAAAAAAAACTAAAATAATTCCGATTGATTCCTCATTATCAGATTCAATAAGAAAGAAAAACTTGAATTCATCATCACAGTTGAATTACGTTCATTCTCTAATGTTTCCTTTTTGATTTGATTCGTAAACGTAAACGAATATCTTCGAATCGTTCTTCGACTAACGTAACATTAATCAAAGTAAATAATTTAAAAAATTTCAATTCATGTAACGTATAATTCGTCGTATTTATTCCATCGAGACTATAATCATATTTCGAATATAAAATCGTATGTCGATGTGGATTAGCTTTGCCCGATGTATGATCATGCGTACGAATCATTTTGTATCGAGCGATTTCGATCGGATAGCGTGTAATCGTTTTTTTCAGTTTTCGAACAACACGCAAATACATATCGTCATCTTCGCCGCCCCAACCCCAATAAACATTTGGATATCCATTAGCACCGATGAGATCCGAACGACTAAATGCTGTTACACCGCCGAATAATGTTGAATAGAGAAGTTTGTAATTGAATTTGTCGACTGCAACCGACCTGAAATATATGATGATGAAATTCGAAGAATGACGCTGTTAGAATGAATCACAACTTACATATGTCGAGGTTTTTCACCACATTTGTAAAGATTACGTAAGTCTTCAGGTAAAAGATCAACATCATGAAAAATGAAGCAATCATATGAATACAATTTGATCGCTTCTAAATAACCAACATTGAATAATGCTGCACGATTGAATTGATCTTTGCCATGTTGATTAACAACAAAGATTGTGTAGTCTAATTGTTGTTTTTGTAGAAATGGATGAATATTATCCAAGAACATTTTTAAATGTTGTTCACGATTTCGATAGCAAATAATTATTGCTAAACGTTGTTCGGAACGACAATTCGATGGTATACCATGTCCACCGGGATAGAGATTTAGTGCCTGATGATGTTCTTCGATTTGTTCATATGGGTAGATTGTTTGATGAACTTGAACTTTGTAAATTGACGTGTCATTATTTGTTATCGAAAAATTGCATGTAGATAATGTCGAAAGTTTGTCGAAATCAATTGCTGTCGTATTAAATGATGAGTACAATGAAGCATTGAGAAATGGTGGGAAAGTAGTAGTTGGTGCTGTTGTTGTTGTTGTTGTGAGATTCGAAGTCAAATTGAGTTTTGAATTAGGATTTGTGAGATTGAGTTTTACAGTAGTAGTAGTAGTAGCTGTTGTTGTCTAAAGCAAAAGAACATGATTGACTGACTGAATCAATTAATTGAAGTCAATATTTTACTTGCACTAAAGTTGTATTGCGTTTAGTTTGAATAGTTTTATCTGACAATTGATTGTAGGTTGACAATGAGAGCGATGAATCAAGTGAATGAAATATTTGTCCATCAGTTTTTTTGATTTGTAATGTAACGATATAATAAAGCGCTTGAATGAGAACAATTGAACAGATGAATAGAAAGACTGAACGACGATTTTGAAGCATCGATATCGATCATGTGCTTATAGATTTCAATTCATTATATCCAAGGATTTTTTTCTTTCTTCAAATAATTCTACCTTAATAATGTTTAAAAAAAATACTTGAAATTGATGATGAAAAAGAGAATCAGCAAACATAAAAAAAAAGGTAGAAGAAAAAATTATTACATTTATTTTTCTTTCTTTTTCCTCTTCGACAAGCACATAGAGTCAAGAGAAAAGGAAAAAGAGACCTGAAAAAGTACAACTGTCATTCTTTCCTCGCATTTTTTTTTTGCTGCCGCACGAGAAAAAGAAGCAAGAAGGAAGAAAAGTTCTTTTATTTTCTTGTCATTAGAGACGAGAAAAGGGGAAGAAACGACTTGAAATCCTTTGTTTATTACTGTCAAATCTCGTTTCATATTAAATAACGATTATAGAGTCCAGATTTTTTCTCTCTCTTTACGTATGTGTGAAGCTGAGATTAGTCAACTATAATAGATATTGATTTTCTCATAGGATAAAAAAAAAGAGCGAGAATCTACTTATTTGAATATCAGTGAATCTATTGACATTACTTACCGGATTAATAAAAAGAGAAAAGCAATATTTGTAGTTTTTGATCATTCTTTTCAAGAAGAAAAAAATCAATCATTTTTGATTTTATCTAGAATAAACAACAGAAAGAAAAGAAAAAGTAATTTAATTAAGAAGAATAGTGACACATATTATTCAAAAAAAGAAGAAGAAGAAGACGTAGAAGCAGATAAGACAACAAAAACAAATATTCAACGAACAATACGAAATATGTGTGTTGTGATTTTGCTTGCGTTTTTTTTTTAATATATCTATCTGAAAACTGAGCCGAACAGACATCACAGTACACCAAAAGAAAAAGGCACACAAAAATATGTTCAATCAGTTCGATCGACGTCGTTATCGTCGTCGTAGAATTCGTTAGCTGCATCGGGCCGTCGTGTTGGTTGACCACGAATGTGATTTTCTGTGTCAAGAAGATCCGGTGGCACGTCTTGCATTTGAACTGACGGTGCATGTTCAAGTAAACGTAGTTTTTCATTAACAAATTGAACAATTAATTCTAAATATTGTCTTGAATTTCCATTTTCAATTTTCGGATTAAATAGATTCGGATGTAATTGACAATCAGGAGCAAAAAATTCGATGTATTCTTTTAACAAACAAGAAAATCAATTCGAAGATTTCTTTTCGAGAAAAATATCTACCGTGATATGGAATATCATTGGGAAGTTGTTCATTGAGAATCAACGATGTTTCGTATGTCCAACAACGTGCTACGTTTTTCACTGTGTATCCACCGCCACCGACAAACAAACTAAATCGAATCAAAAATTTACTTTCATAATTATCACTCAGAAAGAAAAACAACTAATATTTACACAGGAAGATTCTGTTCCATCACGAACGAAACACATTTCCCATGGCCTTTTATCGATAAATTAAAGCAGCCAAGACGATCCCCACCTAGAGAATCAGCACCACATTGAAGTACAATACATTTCGGCCGATAGTATTGCATGACAGTGGATATGACAGGTTTAAATACAAGTTCATAATAATCTGCAAGTGAAACGAGAAGAAGATTCGAAAAATGAAATTCAATCCTTTTTTACTAACCATCGTCTGTTATGCCTTCGCGAAGAGGAACATTGATCGAATAATATCGACCTGTTTCAGCTCCAATTTCATACATACTACCTACAGAACATCGAACAAAACAAAAATAAATCGTTCTTTTATTATTTTTTTTCTCTGTCAATTCAAACCAGTGCCAGGAAAGAAATTATTTCCATATTTATGAAATGAAACTGTCATAACACGATCAGTAAAATAGAATGCTTCTTGAACACCATCGCCATGATGAACATCAATGTCGATATAGAGTACACGTTCGTGATATCTACGTGAAAATGAAAATTCAGTCGAAGAAAACAAAAATCAGATTTCGTTTTTTACTTAAGTAATTCAAGAATTGCAATGACAATATCATTGACATAACAAAAACCAGATGCCTAAAGTTGAAATAAAACACAACGATAAATTGATTAATAACACACGAGAGACAACGAACTTCGCTCTTTTTAGCATGATGAAGACCGCCTGACCAATTGATAGCTACGTCATTTTGCTAATGAAAAATGATTTTTCAATAGAACGAAGAATATTTTATAGAATAAAACAAACTTTATGATTTAATTTTGTTGCTGAGAGTAATGAAGCACCTGTGTAAAGTTTACAAAAATCGAAAAGACCCGTGAATACAGGGCAATCATCGCCCAGATTGTAAAGTGAATAGTAACGTTGATATTCAGGACTATTCGGCGCGACACGCGAGAGAAAATCAACATAATCTTCGGAATGAAAACGTGTCATATCATGAATACTCGCTTCTGATGGACAGTAAATCTAATTGAGAAAGATGAAAATGAATTTAACTTTTTAATCCGACAATCGAATTCTTACGTTCATCTTTTTATGCATTTTATATTCTAATACAAGACAATTAGTTAATTCAACTCGATAGGGTTTCATTGGATGTCCGGGACCGTAGTGATATTTGCCTACGACCTAAAAATAGATTTGAAAATCGAATGAAATTGTGAGTTCTTTTTTTTTGGATGTTTCTACGCTACCGGATTCATCATATAAGCATAAGAACGTTTTTGTGTTGTCATTTTGTGATCAAGTCTAATGAGTTTCGATCGATTATTTCATTTGGCACAAACGAATTCTAGTTTGTTAATTAGATGAACTGTGTGCAAGACGAGGAACTTTATTGTGTGTACCAATAAATGACTTGAACTGAAGAAGCAAAAAAAATGGATATGTTCTCTATGCGGACAAATAGCTTTTATGTCTACTCTTTTGTATAGATGACGCTAACCAATGGATTAAGATATTTTTTGTATTCTACAAAAACAAGGCAACAACGAGTCTATTGCCATTCAAACAAAGATGATCACATTGAAAACGAAATTCATATCTTCAAGACTTTTTCTTGCATTTCGATATTAGTCTGATAGTAGAAAAAAATTAAAAAAAAACATTGATTTCGAGTTCACTCATATACGATGACCTTTATTGCCTTTCTCAAATACAATGAAAAAAAGAACTGATTTCACAATACATAAGTTTAACTGATTAGAATAAAATGAAAAGAAAGGTTAAATAATCGACGTTGTTGCTGAGCCATGGCTGTTGGATAAATACGTTTGTTTTGCTTGTTTATTGACCACCACGAAGACGAAGAACCAAGTGAAGTGTTGATTCTTTTTGAATGTTGTAGTCAGATAATGTTCGGCCATCTTCTAATTGTTTACCAGCAAAGATCAATCGTTGTTGATCTGGTGGAATACCTTCCTTGTCTTGAATTTTAGCTTTAACGTTTTCGATTGTATCGCTTGGTTCAACTTCGAGAGTAATTGTTTTTCCTGTAAGTGTCTTGACGAAGATTTGCATACCACCACGAAGACGGAGGACCAAGTGAAGTGTTGATTCTTTTTGGATGTTGTAATCGGATAATGTTCGACCATCTTCTAATTGTTTACCAGCGAAGATCAATCGTTGTTGATCTGGTGGAATACCTTCCTTATCTTGAATTTTAGCTTTAACGTTTTCGATTGTATCGCTTGGTTCAACCTCGAGTGTAATTGTTTTGCCTGTGAGCGTTTTGACGAAGATTTGCATACCACCACGGAGACGAAGGACCAAATGAAGTGTTGATTCCTTTTGAATGTTGTAGTCGGATAATGTTCGACCGTCTTCCAATTGTTTGCCGGCGAAGATCAATCGTTGTTGATCTGGAGGAATACCTTCTTTATCTTGAATTTTAGCTTTGACGTTTTCAATGGTGTCACTTGGTTCAACTTCGAGTGTAATTGTTTTGCCTGTGAGTGTCTTGACGAAGATTTGCATACCACCACGGAGACGAAGGACCAAATGAAGTGTTGATTCCTTTTGAATGTTGTAGTCGGATAATGTTCGACCATCTTCCAATTGTTTGCCGGCGAAGATCAATCGTTGTTGATCTGGAGGAATACCTTCTTTATCTTGAATTTTAGCTTTGACGTTTTCAATGGTGTCACTTGGTTCAACTTCGAGTGTAATTGTTTTGCCTGTGAGTGTCTTGACGAAGATTTGCATACCACCACGAAGACGAAGAACCAAATGGAGAGTTGATTCTTTTTGAATGTTGTAGTCTGATAATGTTCGACCATCTTCCAATTGTTTGCCGGCAAAGATCAATCGTTGTTGATCTGGTGGAATACCTTCTTTATCTTGAATTTTAGCTTTGACGTTTTCAATGGTGTCACTTGGTTCAACTTCGAGTGTAATTGTTTTGCCTGTGAGTGTCTTGACGAAGATTTGCATACCACCACGAAGACGAAGAACCAAATGGAGAGTTGATTCTTTTTGAATGTTGTAGTCTGATAATGTTCGACCATCTTCCAATTGTTTGCCGGCAAAGATCAATCGTTGTTGATCTGGTGGAATACCTTCTTTATCTTGAATTTTGGCTTTTACATTCTCGATGGTGTCCGATGGTTCGACTTCGAGTGTAATAGTTTTGCCTGTGAGTGTTTTGACAAAAATTTGCATGTTTGCTAACTAGAAATGAATAATTCTGTACAGTTGAAAAGGTTCAGTCTTCTCTTACTTGTTTGAACTTTAGATGTGTCTTATGAGAATAGAGAGTGAAACTGAAGAAATCGGTTGTATGCAGCTCATTTTATAGGGTATGCTTGGCTTTTTCCCCCTTCTTTTTTGCGTTCTCCGTCAAAGTTGTTTTTTTCTCCTGCAATTTCTCTCGTTTATTCGTCCGATGATTCTTATTTTTTGCCCGCGTTCTCGACGCTGATACGACATCATGACGAACGAACAAACTATATCATATGTCCTCTCTTTGCTTGCCGTCATGATGTGCTTAGAGAACGAAAGAGAAAGAACAGTATGCGATGAAAGTTTACCCCTTCGCGATCGACAGACGCACAAGAACATTTGTTAAGAGGGAAAAAAATGGGGTCGTTTGCTGCTAGATGTGTATTTTATCATTATAAAGCTACCTGATGACGAATAATCTGATGCAAGGCTAAATAAAATCAACAAAAAACACAAAAAAAATAGTTTGAAGGGCGCGAAAAAGCTTCCGAACAATATTGACGTAATTTACCTCATACGTCGCCCTTTTTTTTGTTTTCACAGAATTGACTAGTAGGATTCGTTTTTAGTTTTGCTTTTTATTCTTCTACGTTGAGAAAACAAAAACACAATCCAAAAACTCGGATATATTAACAGAAAAACATCACACTCGTGGATACCACACATGTGGCAAACGTTGTTTCATTTGTTTCAATACATCTGTATGATACTCATCAGGATAACGATAATACGAATCGTACTGTTTCTCATCCATACGTGCTAAACGTTCGATAGTTGCATTTTCTTGAACAGTTTCCTTGAAAAAAAAACAACAAAAATAACAAAAATCCAATTGCTTTCAACAAACCCAATGACGTCTTCGAAGATATTTATACCAGCCAGCACGTGTTTTCTCTTTCGTTGCATACCAGGGTTCAGAGTGTTCGCTTGCTTGTTGTTTATCTAAAGTTCGTCCTTCGAAACAAAGTCGTTCGAAATCTAAATCTTCATCGGGCACAATTTCTTGAGATGTTCGCACATGTCGACCTGCATTTGGACTTGCTAATAATTTCGGATAGTAATCATACTCAGGACGATATTCAACTAAATGTAATTGTTTTGCATTAGCCCAATCTTGATAAGTTTTCTAAGAGACAAACAAAAAACATCATTGTTTCTCTTTACACAAGATAAAATATCAATTGAATTACTTGTTTTAATAAACCTCGTATGAAAGCTTTGGTTATATTTTGTGGATTAATTGCTCCGTCGATCTTTGCATACATATCTTTGATTCCGATAAGTTTGCAAAGTAATGCAACAATACGATGGCAATGAAGTCCGTAGCCAGGTGGCCGTTTTTCACAACGAATTTTCGTGAAATAATATGGCTCATAGAAATCATGAAAGATCGTATGTCCATCACAGATTGGCACGTAGAGTAATTGACGTGAAGCGATGAGTTTAGCTTTTTGTAACGATTGTTGAGCATCTTGTGTTAGAGCTTTGCCATAACCTGATGACAAATAAAAGAAATTACGAGTAAAAAAGTTCTTTTAATCTTACCAACAAGACCGTTGCCGTTTCCAACAGCGACGAACGCGGATGTAAACTTTTTTCTACCGATTTTTCCGATTGTACGTTGAAGAGTTTTGAATTCAATTAATCGCGAATCGAAATTTTCGAATGTAACTAAAAACGAACCGATAACGAACATATTTCACATGAAAATCGAATTATTTCACCTTCGTTCAATGGTTCGGGTTGACCGAGACTTTTGCCTGCTGGACTACCGCCCGTAAAACCACGTTCACTTGGCGGAATTGACAATCGACGAAAACGATCGAGTCGATTACGAACTTCTAATAAACGTTGTTCGCGCAATGGATCAGCCGGTTTCTCACTGATCGAGAGAATTTCACGACCTTGCATAACCGGTGCATTCAAACCTGGCCATTGCGTATTGATTTTGCCTAAGAAAACAAAAATCAACAGAGGAAAATTCATTTCTCTGATCAGTTACCTTGACCGATTCGTTGACCCATATTGAGATCTTTGAATTTCGTTGCACCACGACGTTTTGCACGACCTCGTTTTGCACCTGCGTTACTAACCGAAGTGATTGTTTTCCATAAATCCTGAGCCGTAACTAAATAAATACAAACTTGTCTTTCTTTCTCTTTTTAAAATCGATCGAATTCACCATTCGTAAAGACACTTGTCCGCACAGGCATTATCATCACCTGTGGACATTTTCGTGCGTATTGAAAGAGCGCACCTAACATCTGAAATCAAATAAATAGATGTTTTACTTTCGAATATTTCATTAGAAGAATATACACACAAAGAGAAAAAATAAATACAATGCAAAAGAAAAAAAAAAGAGAAATTCTTTAATTATCAACTGTTGTCGTACTATTTGTATTGGCTTGTTCGTTATTTTCTTCAACAAAATCCAATGCTTCGTCACGTGTTACTGAACGTATCTGACTGACTTTATTACGATAGGTTATACCGTAGAATTTATCACCATATTTAAGTAAATCAGGACCAAATGTTGTGATGATAAATTGAGCTTTTTGACTTAATTCATTGATCATATCTGAAATTGAAATTTTTCACTCTTAAGAAAACCGTCGACTGAATTCAACAATTTGATTTACCAGCGACAGCATGTCGATATTGTGGATCGAGTGCTTGATCGATTTCATCGAATAGATAGAACGGTGCTGGATCACATTTTTGAATGGAAAAAATCAATGCCAATGCAACCAAAGATTTTTGTCCACCGGATAATTGTTGCATATCACGCATTTCATTCGTTCGACCGCTAAATGAAACTTTAATTCCTACGCCAGTGAATTCATCGACAGATAATGGTTGACCAGAACTTTGTTGTGATGATACTTGCTCGCTATCATAATCCTGTGTAGAAGAAAATATCAGTCGATATTTGAGTAAAATTGATTTTTTTGCTTCGTACTTCGTTATCGCCTTTTTTGATAACTAAATGAGCTGTACCTTCGGGTACAAGACGTTTGAATACTTCAGTGAAATATAATGAAACTTGTTTGAAAGTAAATTGAATTGTTTCGAAACGTTTATTATCCAAACTTTCGATTAAATCAACAATATGCTAAAAGTTATTCAATAGAAATTCATTTTCATACTCAAACACATCCGCTCAACTTACACGATGGGCATCATCGATTTCACCTTTTCGATTTGTTAATTTATCTCGTTCGTCACTAAATTGTAAGAATTGATCGAGTGCTTTCTTATTTACATGAGCATATTTTTTCAATTCAATTATTGCTCGATCAAGATCACGTTGAAGCTAAATAATTAATTCACATTTATTTCTTCTAAATTAAACATTTTTATCTACTTGTTTTGTTGGAATATCTTTGTATTTATCAAGACCATCCGGTGGCACACCGATGTCATTCTGACGTTTTGTACTTTCATCGAGCTAAACACAAAATATACTATCGAATAGAAGGGATCGAATAATTTACTTTATTCTGTGCATTACGAAGTTTGACTTCATATTTATCATTATTACGTTTTTCTTCATTAACATGTTCGTCGATATCTTTATCTGAATTCTTCACAACAAAAAACAAACATTTAGTTTTGTTCTTTAGTCTCGATCATTACTTTGAATTGTTCGAGATCTTTTTGTTTTGTTTTCAATTCTTGATCGAGATTATTAATAATACGATCAATAGCTAAAAAGTAAAATTATTTTAAACAAAAATCAAGAAAAATAATTTTGATTTCAACAAACCGTCAGTTTGTTTTTCATGTTCAGCCAATTTCTCGGATAAGATTGCATATTCTCGTTCGAGTTCTTCGATTGTTACTCGAACATTTTCAACATGAAATCGTTCAAGTTCCGTACTAATTCGATCGCGATTCTTTCGATAGTTATTCGCAATTTGATGTTCAAGTCGAGTCTTTCGACTTTCTAACTACAAATTCAAAAAAAAAGCCGAAGATCAAATCATGTTCGTTCGTTTTTTTGATTTACTTCAACACGTTTTTGAATGATTTCTTTTAATTCAAGTGTTAATTGCTCGATAGTATCGTTCAACTGATCGATTGTTCGTTGTTCTTGAACGGATAATTCCGAAATAAGATCACAGCCAAGTTCAGATTTGAGAGATTCTTCTTTCGCACAGAACTGTTCAATTGTTGCAATGAGCGCATTTAATTGTCGTTCCTAAACGAGAGAAAGACATGCGAAACAAACGAGAATTTGCTAGTTTTATACTTTAGCAGGTCGTTGAGTAACAATTCGATCTAATTCCGATTGAAGATGTTTACCATCGGATTTCATTTGTTCATAATTATCCCTTGAAAAAGCAAAAAAAAACGTTTTTCAAACAAAAACTAAATAAACAAATTTGATTACCAATTTTTCTTTGATTTCATATCTTCTCGTTGTAATTCAATCATAATACTATTATGTTCATTATCGATACTTAAGATTTCTTGTCGAACTTTGTCTCCTTCGTTTTCATATTTATTTAAATTATCTTTTAATTGTTTTAATGTACGTTGCATTTCAAATCTCGAAACTTTCTTATCAATATAACCACCAGTGAGAGCACCTCGTCGTTGAACTTGATCGCCATCTAATGTCACACAATCGACATCATATTGTCGTGCTGTTCGTGTCGCTGAATTTAAATCTTCACAAAGCATAATACGATTGAATACATGTCGAATAGCTCGTTCAGATTTCGGTATCCATTGTAATTGATCAATTAATGGCGATGCACCGGATATTTTCGGTAGATTATTCGATTGAACATCGAGAACATTCAAAGGCAAGAAATTGATTTCACCACGTTGTCGAGCTGTATTAAATTCTTTGACAAGTCGTGTTGCAATGATATCAGAATCGACAATATGATAATTCAAACGATTGCCAGCAATGACTTCGATGGCGGTATAAAAAGCTGGATCACATTCGAGATTTTCGATCAATGTTCCATGATAACCATTGACAATCTCAGGATTTCGATTTTCATTAGTAAATTGTTGGAGAATCTTTTGTAGACCATCGGTACCCGAAATTGTACCTTTACTCATGACTGTTCGAAGAGAATCTTGACATTTTCGTATTTCATCACGTATTTGATTGATTTGCATGGAGATTTGCGTTTCTTTTCGTGTTAATTCGATTTTTCGTGCTGCTATTTCACTTTTTTTCTGTCGAAGATCTTTGACATGTGTATTGACATTGTCCATATGATGACGTTGTTCGAAACCAGTTTCATTAATTTGTCGAAGTTGTTCGTCGATTTCTTTCGATTGAATTGTTTCATTTTCTAATTCACTTTTCAAACGTTGCATCTAAATTCGATTTATATTCTTATTCTGTTCGTTCAATCAAACTGACTTGTTCTCGTTTATCATGAATGGCCTTGCTGAGAGATTTCAATTCCGAACGAATCCATTTATCTCGATCGTCTTTCGAATGAAATTGATTTGCACGGCCACGTTTTGCATATAAATCTTTACGTTTTTCTTCGCCAAGATCACGTCTAAAAAATAGCAAATTATTTCTAACGAATCGTTTCAATTAATCATACTGTGCAGTTTTTTGTTCTTCTTCATGTCGTAATGAATCATATTCCGGTATGATTTGTGTTAATTGTTGTTCACTATCGTTGATTAATTGTTCGTATTTATCTAATTCTTTTTTTAAATCCTGTCGTTTAATATCACCTTGAGCTGTTTCACCACGTAGATCTTGTAATTCAAGTTCGATTTGTGCTTTACGTTGAAAATTATCTTTGTTATCGAGAATGATACTTTCACGTTCGATTTGTTGAGTTTGTAAACGTTGTTTGAGTTCAGTTATTGCATCGGTCGTATGCTGAAAATTAATTATTTGAAAAGAAATCTATTTTACGAATAAAAATCTACTTGAATCGATTCCGTTAAAGTCAATCGATCATTTTCAAATTGTTCGATTTTTTGTGTTGTTCCATTCATTTTAGCAACAATGTCATCAATACGTTTCTTGGCATCTTCACATTCAGCCATACAAATTGCACATTCCAAACCACGTTTTGATCGGTCCCATTTTTGATATTGTTTCAATTCTTCTTTTTCACTTTCGAGACTTTGTAAACGTTCTTCAATTGCTTTCAGTAGATCAGCAATTTTCTTTCGACGTTCCTCTGAAATTTTACTTTTACAAATGATTCCATTTCTGTTCGAAATCAATTACCGGTTTCAGCTAAGATCGTTTCACTTTCTTGCTTTTTTTCATCATAAACTTTTGTACCAGCTACTTCACGTAATAATTGAAGTCGATTGGCATCAGGAGCAATTGCCATTTGAGTTATCTAAATTTTCGATTTCGACTCGATGAATTCGAATAAACGAAATCGAATATCTTACTTTGCCTTGTTTGACAATATAATATGGATTCGATCGAGAGAATCCAGCACCTTCAAGCATATTAATTATATCCGTTTTACTAGATTTAAACATCAAAATTCAATCAATTCAATATGAAAATTTACTTGACAACTTTTCGATCGAGAAAATAATTATCTTTTTTGCCACTAATCTGTCGTCGAACGGCAACTTCTGGTTTGTCAATCTATGAGAGATTCAAAATGAAAATCTCTTCATCAACGAACGAACCAATTCAACTGACCATAATTCGACTATCCGAATTATCGAAGATAATTTCAACATAGGCATTCAATGCTCGACTATTGATACCTTCATGCATGAGATTAAATCGACCTTCGGCCGATAAATTACTGAATTCATCACTGAGAACAAATTGAATTGCTAAATACAAACGAATATTTTCTCTTTGATCAAAAATATTCAAAACAAACCAAAGAAAAAATTCGATTTGCCACAACCATTTCGTCCAACTAGAAAAATTCAATTTCGACTATCATCATAAGTTTCCTAATCAATTTTACCAATGATATTGTAACGTGGACTAAATGGTTCAATTATTGTTTCATCACGATACGAACGAAAGCCCTGAATAATCACCTACGAAACGAATTTTCTGCGAACAAATTCTTCGATTTCAATCTACCTGTTTTATGTACATGTCAGTTGTTTAAAAAAACTGATATATCTGACTTTTTTTTCTTCTCGTTGACTATACTGATATTCTTTATATCCCTTGTATGTTTCTCTTCCAGTCCAATAAATACTTTCGTAGTAAAATACATGGAGTCGAAACTGACATCTATTGCTATATGAAATCGAAAAGTGTCGACAACTTTAACCTCAATACACACCTGTTTAATCTTGAGTAATCTTATCTTATTGACAGAGATTTAGGTAATCAAAGATCAGTTTTTGAGTCTAGTTGATTTGATTTTATTCTATATTAAACAAAAGCAGTAGCAATAGCTGCAATTTTAGCTAAATCTCCTCTTGTTCGAAAAAATGCCGGTATTGGCGCTAAGATTCTTGTACCAACAGGATTGCCATCATCATCAATAAGAACAACATTATTCGAATCGAATTGCGGTACATTCGGCTTTCGTATACGTTGTCGACATCCGACAATAATCGCTTTTTTCATTTGTCCTTTAATTGCTAATAAAACTTTATCACCAAGTCCAGCCATTAATCTTGTTCGAGTTAAATTATTGTTTTGTTTGTAACAATGTATAATTCTCGGCATACGTTTGTAAACATTTCCATCCAATGCTAATTTACTATTATCAACCACATGAACTCGACTAACCTTTTGTAAATCGTACAGTGGTATTGACGTACTAAAGAGAGAGAGAGAAATGAGAAAAAAATCCGAGTATTTAAGAAAGATCGAATTTATTTGTTCTCGCCCTTTTCGTTCTTATTGAATATTTACCTAAACGAACGATAAACTATCGAATGAAGTGGCGATGAAACAAGTTTCGTAACGATATTCATATCTGAAAATAGCACAATCAGATTTTTTGCATATGTATTTACATGTCGAAAAAAAAAGATACAGGTGAAATGAAATCCTTTCAACGAAAGAACAAATTTCTCTTGTTTCAATATGATTAATGAGTGCCTACAAGATTTTCTTTTTTCTCTCCTCATCGTCATCAGCGTCATCATCGTCTTCGTACAACAGATCCGATGAATATAAATATATTAACTGATAAGATTCGATTACATTTTCCTTTACTTTTCGGTCTTCAGTCAGAAGAACAAAAAAAATTATGCATCGATTTTCACCAAAAATACATTTGAATGCAAATGATCATCATCTTATGGAACATAAATATCCTAAACGTTCACGTTCGCGAACGAGATCATCGACACTCGATGTACGAAGTCTAAAAACTCCAAGTTTGGACCACAATGAAAACATTCGATTCGTACGAGTTCGTCTAGTTTTTATGCATATCGGTATTCCAACATAATTCTCAATCTTAAAAGCAAAAATCTATTTTCTTTTTGTGTTCAGGTGATATCGATACACTTAATGAAAAATATCAAGCTGAAATCTATTACGAAGCTCGATGGAATCAAATAGTTTGTTTAAATATTTCAAAATTTAGTTCAGATGATCAACATAAATTCTTAAACGAAAGTCTACCCATACGATTCGACGATCCGTCGATTCTCAATTGGAAACCGGAATTATTTGTCGAAAATGAAATTGCTAAAATAGGTAAAGAAGAAATTTGGTTTACGATTCGAAAATTTTCGAAAGCAAAAACCGACGCAATCTCACCGTCATTTATCCATGTCGATATCTGCGAACATCGAAAAGTAAAAGGAATATTCTGGGAGAAATTAGAATTGAATCACGTAACGTTCTTCTTCTTCTTCTTGGTCTGCAAAATTCTCACAGTTTTTCTTCTTATTAAGTTTCCTGCTGATGTTCAAGATCTATCGGTTTCAATAACGACTAAACATCATATGGATGTTTGTGTACTCATACCGGATGATACTCATCCATCGAGTATAAATCGTGAAGCATTTTTCGATCAACAAGAATGGAATTTGTACCAACATGTCGGCACAGAAACAAGAGAAACAGCGGAAGAATATTCATTTGCTGATGAACACACTGAAGTCGAAGAGAAAAATCACTCGGTCTTAGCAGTTACTTGTCGAGCAGGTTGGAAAACTTTTGTTTACTTTGAGAGAAATACTAAAATTCATTGTTTTTCTAGCTCGTCGACCGGGTTATTACTATTGGAATGGATTCTCTCTAATTTTTCTTATTACTGTTTGTGCTTTCTGCGTGTTTTCAATTCCACCTAAGTCAAAATCTTCTTTGATATTTCTCGTTCACTAATCGTTGGTTTTTTTTTCATTTTCAGTCTTCCACAAAATCGTCTTCAAATCACATCGACTCTTCTTCTAACATCGGTTACTTTCCGTTGGGTTGTCAATCGATCATTAGTAAATCTAGAATAAAACAAAAACGAAATTTATTTCACTATGTTCTCTCTGCTAGCCAACAATTTCCTATCTAACAACACTTGATAAATACGCAATCATTTCCATAATTATGTTAGTCGTTCTCTGTATTTGGCATTCACTCATAGGTGCTATTATTTTTCTTAATCCTGAAACAGATTCGCCAACATCATCATTATCGATTTCTCCAACAAATATCTATGTCAAAGTCGATCGATATGTTTTCATTTCGATATTAGTTATTTACATACTCGTACATATCTTATTAATCGTTTGGTTAATATTCGTACCGTACAAACGTCGACGAGACATGGAAAATCTCGATCGTGCCTATGCCATACGAAAACATACGCAATTAGATACACGACGTATTAAATTTAAACCTAGTCCAAGTTATGATTTAGACTCGCGTCGTGGATCGATTGTTGGTCAAGCTAAATTGACCGTTTTAAGAGAAAATGATAGTGTAACAATTCTGCCGAATGCAACTGGTTTTCTACCGATAAAAGAAGAATCACAAACGCAACATGCAATTGAAATTAACGAACAAGATGATGTGTTTGATGATGAGAACAATAATAATAATGCACAATCAACTCCAGATCAATCCATGAAAAAGCTCTAGCCGAATTGAATTTGAAACTTTCTGAGAAGGCGAAAAAAAACGTAGTTTTACGAAATAAAAACAAAAGACAACGAGTGAATATCTTTCTTGTTGGTTTATTTTGTTTTTGTATATAATCATCAACTAATTCATGTTCTCAGCCAAATAGAAAGTGGACAAGAAAGAAAAAACAAACAAATGAGTGAGAAAGGACAAAAATGGGAAGTTTTTAGTTGTTTTTTTTTTTCTATGAAACTAAAATTGTGGTTGATTTGAAAGAGAATAGAAAACGCACGTTCTAATGTTTGCTAGCAGCAGCTTTTTCGGCTTTATTTGGATCGACACCGGCAGCAATAGCTAAGTCAACCATCGATTGATCAGCTTTGATTTTTTGTTCAGCTAATTTATCGATGGCATCTTGTGTAACACGGTCGATTTCGCCTTGTCGAATACGTTCTTCACGTTTTTTCAATGTATTATGATGAACACGACCGTAAACAAGACCGGCCAATAATAAACTCCATCGGCCAGCTCGAATCAATGGTGAAACATTCTTTGGTACTGCTGATGCCATTTGTTGAAAAGAGAATTTGTCTGTTGTTGTTGTTGGTTTTTTTATCTTAATCTGAAACAAAAACATAGAAAAGTAATTGATGCTTGTATAAAAACGAAAATCATTTCGATTAAGTTGAAGTTATACAACGGTTGACAACTGCACGAAGATGATTATTTTCGAGTGCAGCCGTCACACGTTCTTTATCGTTTAACTGTTTATTGATTTGATTCTCTTGAATATGTGCACCTTCGATGATATTCACACCGATTTTATATCGATTCGGAAGTGTATAGAGTAATTTTGCTCGTATACTCAAACCGATGAGTGTTGCCCTGAAATGATCATATGAACAATTGAAAATCTTCGAAATTTAACTTTGTTTACATCGAACAATGTGGAATTGTTGGTCGGAATTGCACTTGAATTGTATTCGTTTGATTATCGATGGAAATACCGTCTAAATCGACGACATTGAGTTCTGAAGAATAAAAATTCGATCTTTTGACTTTATAAAAAAAAACATTTGTTGCTTCGAAATACCTTCGAGTGTAAGTGGATGTTCGGGATCGTTGATTGTTCGAATTAAATCGAATATTTCTCGACGATCGATATCATCTCGAATCTCATTATCGTAATCAGATTCTTGTGTACTTCGTTCTTCTGTACGTTCGTAGATCGTAGGATTCAAATTCTGAGGGCCTGATGAAAGATCCATAGTCTCAACGAGGGTGAAGAAATCTAAACCTTTTCTGTTGTTTTTTTTCTATACGTAAACAAATATCGATTTGTTAGCCTTAGAAACCAATCGTATGAGTAGACTCGACGAAAGATTTCAACCTGACATCTGCATTGTGTTTGATTCGTCGATGGACTTCTATCGAACTGTACAATCAATCAGAAGGAGAAAAAGTTGTCATTACTATATTATTATTATTATTACTACGATGAAATTAAAAACTGACACAATCGAGAAAACAGACAAACCATCAGTGATTCAAAATGGATCAATTAAAAAGACCAAGAAGAAAGCGAAGGACAATTTTGAAGTTCGAATTCCGAGAATAATCGTTCGAAATTTGAATTTTAAAGTAAGAAAAAATGAACTTGAATGTATATTTATCTGATGAATTTTTGTTTTCGTTCTTCGATTAGGTCAATGAAGAACAACTCAAAAAAGCTTTCGAAAAATCAACCAGTGCAATAAAAGCTGTTTCGATTGTAACAAAAGGTACGTCGATATTTGTATGACGGAAAGAAAAAAGGCATAACGTACGTATTTAGATGGCCAATCGAAAGGTTTTGGATTTGTTACATTCGAAAACCTTGAAGAAGCTCAAAAAGCCGTTCAATCAATGAACGGTCAAAAGATCTTAGGTCGACCTATGGCTGTCGATTGGTCTTTGCCGAAAAATGTCTATGAAAAAATGCATAAACCAGATTCGAATGCCAATCAAAGACCTTCAGCAGAAACTCAACCAGTAAAACGAGATAGTTATGGTATTCATTCGGAACCAAATCCATCGGAAAATGTTCCAGAAGAAGAAGACGACGACGAGGAAGAACCAATGGATGAGGATGATGATGAAGATGATGAGGATGAAGACCCTTCAGTGAAAACAAAAGAAAGTAGTCGAGATGTTCGTGAACATCGTACATTATTCGTCCGTAATGTTCCATTCGATGCCACAGAAGACGAGCTTTCCCGAGTGTTTTCATCGGATGGTCAACGACGTGTTAATTCATGTCGTTTAGTCATCGATCGAGTGTCTCGACATCCTCGTGGCAGTGCTTTCATTCAATTTGCTGAAAAATCCGATGCTGACGAATGTCTCAATCTTCCATTTACACTCCATGGTCAAGAATTACAAGTCGATTTAGCTCTCGGTCGAAATGAAGTCGTTCAAGCGAAAGAAATTCGTGATCAGAAAAAACAAGATAAACTCAAATCCGATCAACGAAATCTAAGTCTTGCTAATTATGGTGTTATTTTAAAATTAGCCGATTTAGACAACAATGAAAATGATTTACGCAAACGACAAAATCTCGAAGATGTCAAAAAACAGAAATTAAAAAATCCATTACACTTCATTTCATCGACACGTTTAACTCTACATAATCTACCGACGAATATCGACGATGAAAAACTACGTCAAGTTGTTATTCAAACGTTAACCGATAATAATGTACCGAAAAAAGATATTCAATTAACCGAATGTCGAATTATGAAGAAGAATAAAGAAGGAAAAAAATCTCTCGGTTAGTAATGATAACAGAACAAAAAATCGAGTCGTACGATTTTCGTTCGATGGCGTGATCTCGTCGATATAAATTCTTGCGTTTTCTTATCTTCTAGGTTATGGATTTCTTAGTTTCACTCGTCATGAAATTGCACGACGTACAATTGATTTGCTCAATAATAATAAATATATTTTCGGTCCAACACGTCGACCGATAGTTCAATTTGCTGTGGAAAATCGTCGAGCTTTACAGTTGAAAGAACAGCGTCGTGAACGTGTTAAAGCTAAACAAGAATTGCTCAAAGATCCAACGAAGAAAGCCTTAGCGTTCGAAAGTAATAAGAAGAAGAAACAACGTGAAAGAAATCAATTTCAATCGACGAAAAATCAAATTCGTTTGAGTGAATTAATTCAAGATAAAAATACTGAAGAAGCAGAAGAAAATGATGATGATGAATTAACAGTTGTACCAACAGCTAAAAGTTCCAAAAAAGCGAAAGAGAACGGATCGACAATGAAAAAACGCCGAAAAACAAAGCAAAAAAGTGAAATTCGAGATAAAGTCGATCGAATGATACAAAAATCTCGACAAACTAAACCGCAATTACCACAGAAATCAGCGAAGAAATGGTTTGAATAAACCATTATTGATTGTTGTTTTTTGTTTTTTGTTTCAAAAAGAAAATACATGTGTGTGTGTTTTTTTTTCTTTCAGATTAACAAAATGATCAAATCACTTGTACAAAATCCGACAAATCTTCTCTCGACATCGGCTCGAGCTTTGTCCATTTTAACTACGAACAAATCCGATATTGAATTCTTAGATAAATACGATCCTCAACAAGTCACTCTACTCTACGAACCATTGATGGTCGTCGATCAACACGATCAAATTATCGGTCAAGTGACTAAAAAAGATGCGCATTTATTATCAAATATCGAACGTCAACCATCGTTAGTTCATCGAGCATTCTCATTTTTTCTCTTCGATTCATCGATGAAACCAGCACGATTGATTCTTCAGCAACGTGCACCCGAGAAAATCACCTATCCAAATCTTTGGGCGAACACATGTTGTAGTCATCCATTGTTCAATCAATCTGAAACCAATGGTATCGAGGGTGTTAAACATGCTGTACGACGTCGTGTTCAATATGAACTCGGTTATGAATATTTAGGCGATTTGATTTATTTGACACGAATTTTTTATCAAGCTCGAAACATTCCTGATGATGGCATTTTTGGTGAGAGTGAAATTGATTATATTGTCATGGCTAAATGTCCGACGAATTTAACGGTCGATTTTCAAATTAATAAAAATGAAGTCGAACAAATTCGAGCCGTCTCACTGAACGAATGCGAACAAATGGTCGAACAAGGTGTGACAACGCCATGGTTTAGTAAAATTGTTCGCGAAGGTCTACTGGCTAAATGGTGGTCGATGCTTGACGAACAAGAGCACGTTAAAGAAGGCGAACTTACAGACGAAATTATTGAATTATAATTTTAAAGTTTTTTTTTCAATTGACAAATTACGATCTGTGAACGAGAAAACAAAAAAAAAATATTTTGTTTTTTAAATCGATATTTTTTCTTTTCATTATTCCTCAGAAAACATGACTGATTGCGTGTGTGAATTCTAACTTCACAGATGTTTGATCTCTTTCTATTCCCATATTGCCTGACGTCAGTCGGCATCATAATCGAAAACATCAAACATGATGACGAATAAAACAATAGACGACGAAAATCGAGAGAAGAAGAAGAAGAAAAAAAAACGAACATTTGTTTTTCTCGTCGGTCATTTTCGTTGCTGACCTTTCTCTACTCATTCGCATCAGTATAAACATTTTGGTCAGAAGAAAAACAAAAACATTCACTAAAATGTACAGCGATACGGAATGCACACGTCGAACAGGTAGTTCGTCGATTCGAAGTGCTCAATCGACATCGATTTCACATCGATATATCCGTGGTTTGGGAAGTAATCAAGATCTATCGAAACGTTCACAACTATCTTCATCACCATCCATATCCGATTTAATCTACAATCAAGAAACATTTCCGTTACTTGCTGAATTTCTTCAAATACACGGTCGAGAATCGCTCGTTGGCTTTTGTGCAATTGTCATCGGAATAGGAAATCTCACATCAGATAAACGACAAGCTCTCTATGCCGTTCGAGCTGCTTATAAACAATATATCGACGATGAGTCGAATTCGACTAGTTGGCTACAATCATCAACGCGAGAATATCTCCGTGAACAGATTGCTCAACGTTCATTCGATCCCTATACAATCTTTCATCCGGCAATGAAAGACATGCTGCAATATATTAAACAGAATTTCTATTCGAATTTTCTCTCGTCACAAATCTGGAAAAATTATCTCAAACAAAAACAACGAACAATCAAAGGTCTGAATTCGTCGACGCCGAAGAAACTCAACGCATCCATAAGTACATCAACAGTCAAACCATCGAAACAGATCATTTCGAAACGAGATATTCTAACGAATTTCAACGGCAATCGAACTATTGGTAAGTCAATGAAGTCTGACAAATGACGAAAACATTCATTAATCAAATTTCTTTTACTTCTAAAGGTTCAACTACATCAGCAATCTCGACCATTAAAACGCCGTTAGCTTGTTTTATTCAGAATAAAGATGTTCCCTATATGATCTATTTAAATATTCCCGTTGAACGTGTCACTCTAAACGATATTAAACCACGTATTCATCATCTTGCTGGAAAGAAATTCGACAATCAAACAACCGAATGTCATTATTATTTCAAACGTCGTATAGATCCATCGGAAATGTGTCTTATGAACGATGGTCTTACGTCAATGCCGACCTATGTCTACGAAGAAATCGATAACGAAGATATTCATACGCCTGTTCCACATCTCGATGGAACGATTGTTTGTAAATTTGATTTTTTTTGAAGTTTAATAAAACTTTATTTTTCTTTTCGTCATTTATGATCACCCATGACTTTCTCATTTTTCCTAATTAAATCCATCAAGCACAAATCTACACTGTCATTTGCATACGATCCTACAGTCTACCTAGGTTTTTATTCAAAAAAATGAGAGAAGAGAAGAAAAAGAAAAAAAAAGAACGCATCCGTTTTTAAGCCGATTAAGGACATGCACTGTCGACGACGGCAATGGATATAAAAGAAGATGTTTCATATCCGCGCGTACTCGGTGTTTTTTAAGACTAAAAAGTAAATTTTTTTTCTTTGTCATTAACAGACCTGTCGAGTCTTTTCTCTTGTTCATCTTTTTTGACTTGTTTCTTTCTTTTTTTATTACTATGATTATTATTATTATTATTATGGTTTAAGTCAGCTCTCTTTTGTTCGAAGAGATAACTTGAATTTTTTACTTATTGATACATGAATTAGTTTAAAAAAAAAAGTTATTCAATTTCTTTTTACAACGAGCAGACTTTTCAGTGAAAGTTTAATCTCGAGTTCATTTACATTTTAAATATGAACTCGATTTCTCGAAATCTAATGGAGAAAAACGGAAATCATTTCGTCTCTAATGATACGACACCCACAATTATCTTTGTTTGATGTCATTCACTCTCTCGCTACTTTAGTCATTCTCTGGAAAACTTGAGTGAAGATACAAAGGAAGCGCATTGGTTTATTCATTTTTATCACATTACTTTTCCTCTTCT
>Ga0209960_1000700_pt1 | contig 61614 bp, 54 predicted proteins | sample ThiBiot_500_plan_2_FD_183947 | JGI IMG/M metagenome (GOLD analysis project Ga0209960, IMG submission 183947) | Wastewater bioreactor microbial communities from Cape Town, South Africa - Thiocy_expt_500_plan (SPAdes) | ecosystem: Engineered > Bioreactor > Thiocyanate-remediating >... | reverse complement strand
ATTTATTAATGTCGACTTATTTTCAACAACGAAATTCCATCGAAGTTCAATTGAACATCTAGTTATTGAAAGTGTTGTCAAATTGTATGATCTCATTCGTTTATCACCATATTTTCCTTCGCTTCGAACATTATCCATCGACTGTCTAACGAATTATCAAACCATACTGCCACATTTGACCAATACGCGAAAATTCAGGCGTTTAAAAAAAGTTCATTTTTCTCAGATTCTAATGACGTTCGATGAATTCGAACTGATTAGTAGATGTTTATTTAATCAAATTAAAAGTTTATCTGTATCGATTATTGATATGAACGAAGACTATTTAGATGCTCAACGATGGGAACAATTGATTGCATCATCAATGCCAAATTTGCATGAACTCGATTTACGATATCAATCTGATGCTTCAATAAATGAAACATATCGTGACAATTTTTCATCTCCATTTTGGATTGAACACAATTGGATTTTCGATTATGAAATTTCTGAAAACTCGATCTGTCATGCAACAATATCGACTAAGTAAGTATTAAAATAGATTTCTTCTTCTTATTATTATATTCTTTTTGTTTGATAGGAAGAAAATGTCTCAACAGCAATGTATTGAACACATCGAAATTGACAGTGAATATGCAATCTTGAATTGCAACTATTATTTTCTTTATGTTACTCAATTGGTTTTTTCGGATAGTTTTTATACTAATCGAGCAGATTTATCAGATGTTCTTGATAATATCATGCCATTGCAACAAATCAAAAGTCTAACTATTGATAACAATCGATTTTCTGCCGAACAATTCCTTCGGCTATTATCAGCAATGCCAAATATTCGAACTTTGCATTCTAATTGTGGAAATTTTTCCGATGCAGAATTGAAACAGAGTGAACTATTTCAATTAGTTTCAAAGATGAATCAAATATCAAATCTTTATATTCGTGATACATATGAACTTGAAACTTTCAAATTCTTTATTAATCTATGTCCACAAACAAGATATTTAATGCTCGATGTACATACAAATCCAATAGTAGCAATGCTTCGATTTATTTCTTCAAGCAAACAAACCTGCCTTTCGAAACTCTGTTTACTGCATCTAAAAGCTACCAGTCCATCAATGTTAATATCTATAACAAGTTGTCTCAATACGAGTTATTGGTCTCATCCGTATCTTGAGAAAACTATCGGAAGAGAACATTACATTGTCCTTTAGTTTGTTTTCTCTCTTATTAAGACACGATTGTATTTAACAAGCACACAAATATGTGAAAAACTACTTGAGAAAGAATGCATCTTTCACTTTAATCTTTCCATTCGCATAACGAATCTCTTGTTGACCAGTATTAAATACTGTTAAAATCGAACCATTAGGAAATAATTTTCGTTTGAATGTATCAGTATGAATTTCTTTCGTTTGATTTGGATGTTGAATAAACTTTTCTCCATTCGGTTTTATTGAAATAATCGTTCCATCAGTGAGATAAATATTCTTAGTTTTATCAGGTAGAATATGTTCTTGTCGACCATCAGGCAAATGTTTTTCGACTTGACCATTTGGAAATTCACAAACACGTGTTCCATCCGGATATTCGACTTCCGTTGTATTTGTACTTGCATATTTATAGATGCATCGACCATCAGGATGTTTTTCTTTGAAATCTCCATTGTAGAATTGAACTCGAATATGTTTACCATCGGCACTAATTTCTTGTTTTGACCCATTGGGAAAGATGATTTGTTTCGATTGATCAGGTTTAATTCGTTCAACTCGACCATCATCGTGTCGAATTTCTTGTTTAATTGTAACCAACGATTTGTAATCGAGACCATCGAATGTTTCAGGATAATCTGAATTATGAAGTAAAGGAATTGTTGTTACTGGTGGCGGTTTCGTATTGTTTATTTGTAATTGATGAACGAGATCGAGACGTTTTCGTTCGATAAGATCTTTTTCTTGTTTGATTTCAGCATTTTCATATTCTAATGTTTCGATTCGTTCTTTCAACCGATTGATCGTTGTCGACCAACGAACTTCTCGCTGTTTGAAATCATCTTGTAATGTAGTGATTTGTTTTTTGAGCAATTCGATTTCTTCTCGTTCACGTTTATCCGGATGTTCACGAAGTTGTTTTTGATGTTGTTCGAAAAGGCGTTTTTCTTGTCGAAATTTTCTCATTTCTTCGTTTTTCATTTGTTCAAATTCCTCCAACTGTTTTATTCGATCTTTTTCGAATTTATCTCGAGCTTGTTTCAATTTTTTTATTGCTAAATTTCTCTCTTGAGTCAATGATTGTAACTTGGTATTTTCTTTTTCGAATAGTTCGATTTGTTTTTCTAATTCCTTGGCTTTTTCATGAATTAATCGACTATAATCTTGGCTCGATGAAAAATCATTGTTGATTTCCTTTTGAAATTTTCGAACTTATAAGAAAAAAAAGGAATTGAAAACGAGTACTTTTAAAACGACTGTTTCCACGTAGGATGCAGTACTAATCATCGATGGATGTTCTTCTGCATACTGTTCGAGTTTCTCGAATTCATCTAAATCCTAACGGATCGAAATGACTACTTATTCGTATTTTTTAAATGCAATTTACTTGTTGATTCAATGGAACAAAATCTTCTTCGTCTTGCGTTTGAATATTTGAATCGAGTTTATCTGTTTTATTTTTTGAGGCTATCGCTTTAATGCTTGTAGTTGTTGTTGTTGTTGAATTTCGATGTTTCGGAGATGCTTCGTAACGAGCAAGACCCAGGCGCTTTCGTAGAAATGGTTGTTTCGCTTTGACTGTCGATAGTTGTTGAAGAATATATTCATTGGACTTCAAATCTATAAGTTGAAAATATAACTTCTACTTTTTTAGAAAATTTTTTGTCGTACTTTCATTCTTGGAAAACGCTGTCAAAACAGGCGTGTCATCGATAGTTTGACAATTTTTGTCTTCTTTCTCTTGATCGTTCATCGATCTCCACGAGTCTTGTACATGTTGATAGTGAGTATTATCAATGAATGACCACATTGATATTGGTTCTTCACAAGAAACTTCTAGGATTGTTGAGAGCATATTGTCTCGTCTATCAGTCAATCAAAAACGAAGAATAAAACACAGCGACATCAAATAGAATCCGTGAAATACCAGAATGAACATTTGAGAGATTTGTACATACAGTAGTGTCGAACTTGCTCATTATGAATGAAATTTAAATTGACTGATTGGAAGTCTCCTTGATGACTAATCACAAACTGAAAAGCACAGTAAAATTCGCTTAAGTAATCTTATCGGTCCCAATCCTAGAAATAACTCTTTCAAGCTCATTTGTTTTATTGATTTTTAATTAGTTTGTTCAAAACCGATGAACGTTAATGAAATAAACATGATTATTTTTATTAATAGAATTTTAAAAATAGTATCGTTCAGCAGTAATCGACGTATCAGTGTCATTATCACCATTGCCCACTGCTAAAACTGAACCATTCTGTAATATAGATGCTGTATGACCCACTCGTGGATAAGTCAAGTTATTTGTGAGCATCCAAACATCTAGTAATAAAGTACAAATTTTAATTTTGTCTTATACACCCTCAACATGCTTTTATCAACATAGTATACTTAGAATGAAACTTTGTAGTCACCTTTTATCGACTCAGATTTTGCTATTTCGACGGCATTCGTTATATTTATAAGAGGTTGCTATAGTTGAATAATAATAAACGAGCCCACGAATAATTGAACTTGAAATGGTATTGATTCACCTTCTATCGATTGCTTTACTCGATTCAAACAGTCATGACAAGATTCCGAAGTTATTATTGATAAGTGAAGTTGAAGACGATATTTTCCGTGTGAGTTTCTGTGATAGTCAAAACTTCGAATATTTCTTCACTTTCATGTTGTAATCGCATTGCCCTACACTCTGCCCACGATTTTAGTTCGTCAATTTCATACAGATTATACTATTTTAATATAGGAAATGCAGTTTTTATATCTTTCAGTATTTTACAACATGGAATGAAATAATATCTTTATGTATCATCTAGGAATATGCAACAGCTGCACTTAATTTTATTTTAGTTTATTCGCTCATAACGATTATTTCTAATCGCTATTTAATAATTGTTTATCCACATAAACTATTTTTTCGAATACAATCATGAATTTTGTTTATATCAGCATTGTTTGATCAGTTGCAATCACTTCGAATAAATATTGAATAAAAAACAATTCTCACATAGAATAATTTCATATTTTTCTGGTTATGTTTACCACAGAAATGCCTAGTTGGGATTTCACTTTTATTTTCATCATTTTGATTGTCTTCTTGTTTAATAGTCATATTCAATCTTCATCTCAACGTGTACATCCAGCAATCATTAATTAAACTAATACGACTCGTCAACAGAGTTGCGATAATTACCACTTGAAACTTATGTTGTTTTGTTTTCATTGTTTCTGTTCTTGAATCGGCACCTGCAGTCATTACATCTATGCCAGGTTTAAATAAATAGCTGACATTTGATTATTTTTCAGCTTCCAATCCTCGAGGAAATCAGAATTTCGTAGTTCTTCGGTACAGTAGAAATGGTTCATAGTCATCAGCAAATCGTATCAAGATTACTGACTGTAAATATGACCATAACTAAGAAACAAAACAAGGAGCTCATATCAACTGAAATATGAGAAAAAGGCCAAATCGTATACGACCCAGAATTAGAACGATTTAAAGAGGAAACCAGGAAAAAGTTTCAAGAAGTAGAGAAAAAGGAGAGACGGAGGAAACAACAGAATTCGATTAGTGTGATCGCCATGTGTAACGGGAAATATGTCCCGTGAGTCTATTGACTGAAAAAATAGTAGATATACAACGATATATATAGAGAGAGAAAGAGAGAGAGATAGTGCGATGAAGCGTGACACGGTCATCGTATAGGATGATGACGGTAACCTGGGACGGTTCCGTTACACTACTTATGCTAGTTTATGTGTTCGAGTCGATTTATAACCAATATTTCTTCGATATGAACATATTCTCTAGACTAGCTTAAAACTTGTTGATTGACTTTTCTAATTAAAATTTCTTTTGCACCTCTGACATAGCTTTGTGTGTCAAAAATTAGCACTTTTCATGTCAGAAAGGAAAGAGACAACGATACGCATTGGAATTATAGATTCTCTCTAGCTACACGACATTCAAGGTGACTCTATGTTCTGAAAAATTTAGCAGGAGACTTTCACACACTACCCATTTACTTCGTATACGTACGAAAAAACAACATTAGTTACAGCTTCGTTTTTACAAAATCAATACTCTGTTTCACAGTTTGAATATTTGAATGATTTGAGGGCAATAAACGTTGCAAAATATCCAGAGAACGTTCATAATAATCCAGTGCCTTCTTGTAATCAGTCTTGTTTCTATAAACCCATCCGATGTTATTGTATGAAGTCGCCAGCGAAGGATGATTTGCAGGAAGAGTTTGTTTCCTGATTTCAAGTGATTTTTCATAATATTCAAGCGCTTTCGAATACTCGCCCATGTCGTTATACACCAATCCGATGTTGTTGTATGAAGTAGCCAAATCGGGATGATTTGCAGGAAGACTTTGTTTCATGATTTCAACTGATTTTTCATAATATTCAATTGCTTTCGAGTACTCCCCCATGGTGTGATACACAGTCCCCATGTTGTTATATGACATAGCCAAATCGGGTTGATTTTCAGGAAAAGTTTGTTTCCTGATTTCATGTGATTTTTCATAATGTTCAAGTGCTTTCGAGTACTCGCCTATGTCGTTATACACAGTTCCCATATTGCTGTATGAAGTAGCCAACGAAGGATGATTTGCAGGAAGACTTTGTTTCATGATTTCATGTGATTTTTCATAATGTTCAAGCGCTTTCGAGTACTCGCCCATGTAATTATACACAGTTCCCATATTGTTGTATGAAGTAGCCAAATCGGGATGATTTGCAGGAAGACTCTGTTTCCTGATTTCAACTGATTTTTCATAATATTCAAGCGCTTTCGAGTACTCGCCTATGTCGTTATACACAGTTCCCATATTGTTGTATGAAGTAGCCAAATCGGGATGATTTGCAGGAAGACTTTGTTTCATGATTTCAAGTGATTTTTCATAATATTCAATTGCTTTCGAGTACTCGCCCATGTAATTATACACATTTCCCATATTGCTGTATGAAGTAGCCAAATCGGGATGATTTGCAGGAAGAGTTTCTATCATGATTTCATGTGATTTTTCATAATGTTCAAGCGCTTTCGAGTGCTCGCCCATGTAATTATACACAGTTCCCATATTGTTGTATGAAGTAGCGAACGAAGGATGATTTGCAGGAAGAGTTTGTTTCCTGATTTCAAGTGATTTTTCATAATATTCAATTGCTTTCGAGTACTCGCCCATGTAATTATACACATTTCCCATATTGCTGTATGAAGTAGCCAAATCGGGATGATTTGCAGGAAGAGTTTGTTTCCTGATTTCAAGTGATTTTTCATAATGTTCAAGCGCTTTCGAGTACTCGCCCATGTCGTTATACACCAATCCGATGTTGTTGTATGAACCACCCAACGAAGGATGATTTGCAGGAAGACTTTGTTTCATGATTTCAAGTGATTTTTCATAATATTCAATTGCTTTCGAGTACTCGCCCATGTCGTTATACACCAATCCGATGTTGTTATATGAACCACCCAACGAAGGATGATTTGCAGGAAGACTTTGTTTCCTGATTTCAAGTGATTTTTCATAATATTCAAGTGCTTTCGAGTGCTCACCCCGATGGTCGTTAATACTGCCAAATTGATGGAATATGTTTGCTTTTTCTGTTTGATCAGTTGTTGGTTTAAGTAGAATTGCATATAACGCTTCTGCTTTGTCGAACTTTGCTAATTTTATCAACAATTTACCAAGACGACTCCATCCTTCACTATTTGAAGTTTCTTGCTGAATGGTTTCAGATAATTCACATAATTGAGGATCATTATCAGCAGTCAAGGTCAGTTCTGCTTCCCAGATTTGATTGTTATCTGGAAATCGTTTTATGTTGCCGATACGAAAGACAGAATGCATTGAGAAAAGAATTTCGTCTTCTCTGCTAATCGCACTAATTGTGGCAACATTAGCGAATGGCGTACTTTGAATGGATGGATCGATCCGCATGACAAACAGTATAGAAACTAATTCGTTTTTACCTAGATTACGATGAATAAACTTCAATGATGTCTCTCGACTTGTACTAGTTGATAAGAAATTGTTAAAAGCTGATAAACCACCTTGATTCTGTTTCAATTGATTGAAGTCTGTCTGAGATAAACCTTGACCACGATAGACGATGAACGACTGAGAAGAAGTTTGACCATGAAATTGTTTTGAATGAAGATCGGCGATGTTTTTATGCAAATCGCAAACGAAAAATCCCATTTGAATGATGATGTCAACATCCATGAGACGAAGAGCTCTATTGAGCATCGAATAAAGAAATGTTTCACGTGTGTACCACCAAATTGGCTGATGATCACGATACTCTTTTTCAATTTGGTTTACAATTCTAAGTTTAGTCGAACTGTCGGCGAATTCGATGCGACAATAGTTTAAAAATTCGTTGATATGCCCATCATCGAAATTAATAGTAAGTAAAATATCCTTCAGTATCTGTGTGTACATGAACGAACAATCCAGAGTGTTCTTATTGGCAATATTGGTAGCTGCATCTCCAGTTGGGGCAAAACTAATTAAGACTGTATTTTGATCACAGTCTTGTGCAGCTTGCTTAAGTACTTCACAGATGGGTTGAATATCTGTGAAGACACCTTTGACTTTGGGCCATTCTTCATAGGGCGCCTTATGTTCACCGAAAATATAAATCTCACCGACCTGTTCCTTGTTACCAATAGCGGATACAGCTGTTTGTGCAAGTGCACCAGAAATGATCATAAAAGCGGTCTCTTCTGTAATTCTGTTGATGAAATCAATGCATTCGTCGACATCAACGAATGTATTCACGGTGTTTACAACCTGTTTCAATTCATTTATTGAATTACGACAATCATCATCGTTTTCATTAATGTTACCATCTAACCAAACAAGATGAAAATTTTGAATAATACGTTGAGTGAGTGGTCTTCGTTTGTTACTATTCGAACTTGCCATTTGCTTGTAATGTGTTGGAAGAAACCCTCTAGCAACAATAATACCTGAACAAAAACGAAAACATTGTCGAAAAAATGAATCGATTTGGCCAGTTCGCTAATTTCTCACTTCTATTAAAATTAAATGCAGTTCTATATCATGTAGAAATTATAACAAAAAATACTCATTATTACGGAGATATATCTGTCCATGGATTTTTTTCATCTCAATTTGCTATTTGAAACCGCTTGTAGTGAGAAATTGCATTGTAAAATATCGGCTCAGATTTTCTCAGTATCTTAATACAAGTCTCAAGGATTCATATTAATTTTTGTGTCTTTCTCTTCCACTAGTAGATGTAAAATAAGCCTTAATAAAAGCAAAACTACTTACGAGTAAATGTATTAATGATTTGTTTTATTTTGAAAATATACGACGCATTTTCGCTGTATCTTAAATACTTCCTCTCCTCGCCTATTACAAAATCAACCAAGCGTTAATTTTCGATAGATAAAGAGATACATGGTAAGAAAATCAAGGTTTTTTTCAAGTATAGGTGTAGTATTGATTCAGGTGTCTCACTGTAGGAAAATTTTCGTTATTTTACACGTGAATGGCTCACCTAAATCGATACACTATGATTACCTCGGATTGACTATTTTCTTTCGCACATGAATCATCACGATTGCGTATCAAAAAAATCCAGTTGATTATGAATTATTGATTTATTTTTTTAAATGAATTTAAAAAAAAAGACACAGTTTGCTTCAGAGAGCATCATTTGTTTAGCGAGCACACAAATATGAAAAACTACCTGAGAAAGAAAGAAAAACAGTCATTTAAGTTCATTTCATCGCTTCTTTTTTCTCTAAAATAATATTGCCTTGTGCATCTTTCACTTTGATCTTTCCATTTGCATAACGAATCTCTTGTTGACCAGTATTAAATACCGTTAAAATCGAACCATTAGGAAATAATTTTCGTTTGAATGTATCAGTATGAATTTCTTTCGTTTGATTTGGATGTTGAATAAACTTTTCTCCATTCGGTTTTATTGAAATAATCGTTCCATCAGTGAGATAAATATTCTTAGTTTTATCAGGTAGAATATGTTCTTGTCGACCATCGGGCAAATGTTTTTCGACTTGGCCATTTGGAAATTCACAAACACGTGTTCCATCTGGATATTCAATTTCAGTTGTGTTTGTTGTTACATATTTATAAACACATCGACCATCAGGATGTTTTTCTTTGAAATCTCCATTGTAGAATTGAACTCGAATATGTTTGCCATCGGCACTAATTTCTTGTTTCGAACCATTGGGAAAGATGATTTGTTTCGATTGATCGGGTTTGATACGTTCGATTCGACCGTCATCATGTCGAATTTCATGAGTTGTCGATTCGATAGTTGGAATGTTTTCTTTGAATGTTAATGATGATTTAGCAATTGGAATGTTAACTCGTGGTGATTCGTGTTTAGTTGTGAGCAACGATTTGTAATCGAGATCATCGAATGTTTCGGGATAATCGGAATTGTGAAGTGACGAAGGTGTTACGATGATTCTTGGTGAAATATGTTGTTGTTGTTGTTGTTCTTCGTCAGGAAGTTTTGGCGTTGGTAATGAATTGATTTTTCTTGTTGCATCAATATTGTTCTTGATTCCGTTAACACCGATCGTTGAAGAAGTGGGTGTTCGTCGACCATTCGTTGTTGCTGGTTTTGTTTTCGATAATGGTGGCTCCGAATTTCGAATAACAGTTGTCTTGGGTAATGATTGAACTTTATTCGTTGAAGAAAGATTTGATTTGACTTCAGTGATTGATCGACGAGCTGGTGGAGGTTGAGTTTGAACTTGAGGTTTCGCGTTATTCATTTGTAATTGATGAACGAGATCGAGACGTTTTCGTTCGATAAGATCTTTTTCTTGTTTGATTTCAGCATTTTCATATTCTAATGTTTCGATTCGTTCTTTCAACCGATTGATCGTTGTTGACCAACGAACTTCTCGCTGTTTGAAATCATCTTGTAATGTAGTGATTTGTTTTTTGAGTAATTCGATTTCTTCTCGTTCACGTTTATCCGGATGTTCACGAAGTTGTTTTTGATGTTGTTCGAAAAGGCGTTTTTCTTGTCGAAATTTTCTCATTTCTTCGTTTTTCATTTGTTCAAATTCTTCTAATTGTTTCATTCGATCTTTTTCGAATTCATCTCGATCTTGTTTCAATTTCTTTATTGCTAAATTTCTCTCTTGAGTCAATGATTGTAACTTGGTATTTTCTTTTTCGAATAGTTCGATTTGTTTTTCTAATTCCTTGGCTTTTTCACGAACTAATCGACTATAATCGTGACTTGGCTCTGCAATTGGAGGAGCAGGTGGAGGCGGTGGTGGTGGTGCAGAAACTGGAGCTGTTGTTGTTGTTGTTGTTGTTGTTGTATGTCGAAGACCAGGAAAAGTATTTAACATAAGTGAATTTAAAGGTCGTTCGGCCCATGATTGATCATCGCCGAAGTCAGACGATCGAGCTGAATCTTTCTTTGGTTGAGTTTTGAACGAACTGATTCCACTATCGCTGTTGTATTCATCAGCAGCGATCGGTATGACTTTAGCAACAGCAACATCGTCCCAAGGATCGTCTTCTTCATCGTCACTGACAGGTTTCGGTTTCATTGGAATGACTTTTCGTTGACGAATACGATTTGACGAAAGGTTACCGTCGAACATGTCCGATGGTTTTGTTTCCTGAAAGCGAAATTTACAAAAAAAATGAAACGAAAGAACAGATTAACTACTTTTAAAACAACTTTTTCAACGTATGACGCAGTACTAATCATCGATGGATGTTCTTCGGCATACTGTTCGAGTTTCTCGAATTCATCCAAATCCTAATCAATTGAAATTAGTTTCGATTTTAATTCCAAAGAATTTCTTTTACTTGTTTCGGTTGATGTAAAGTTCGTTTCATGCTATTTTGACTCGAAGTTCGTTGTCGAGGTAATGGCAAATAATCTTCGATTTCTTCTTCGACAATTTCTTCTTCTTCTTCTTGCGGCTGAAACGATGATTTGTACGTATTCCATTTCGTATCGATCATCGATTGAATATTCGAATTGAATTTCTTCATCGACGATGTAAAATCATCATGAGATTCGATTTTATTGGTTTTATATTTCGAGAGAAGATCGTCTTCATCATCGAGATCGACCTTTCCGAGAAGATTGGAATTCGTTGTTGTTGTTGTTGGCGGTGGTTGTTTCGTCGTTGGTTTCGGTTTATTTGCACGAGGACGTGAACTATCGGCACTTGTCGGTCGTTTATTTGATGTTTCAGCTGTTGTTGTTGTTGATTGTCGACGTTTTGGAGGAGCTTGATAATGAGCGAGACCTTGTCGTTTTCGTAGGAATGGTCGTTTTTCTTTGACTGTTTGAGATTGATGAGTCGACTGATTTTCTTTCTAAATCGAAATAGTTTTTTTCTTTGATTAATACGCTTTTCTGAATTATAATAACAAGAAAAAAAAATGCTCGAAAAATTAGTCAACATTCGGTTTTGTCCGTTTGACTCGAGTAATCGGTAGACAATTGGTTTGCTGATAGACTGTATCAAGTTGATGAACAATTGGCACGATATCATTGAGATCGAGTGTCGTTTGATGACGAAGAATATTTCGTGATGTTTGTAGTAAATCTTCGATTGAATCGGGAATTAAACTTTGTCTGTCTGTACAAATCTGAACAAGATATCGAAGATTATGCAGAAGATTGATTCGATCAGTGTTCAAACATTGATCGCAAAGATAATATTCACAACATTGACAAAATGTTAATGTACATTTTTGTTTACATTTTAAACAACGTCCATGGATATCGAAATTGATCGGCTTGAGATCGAGTAAAGTTTTATGTAGAAATGAAATTGGATAGTCTTGTGAGCCGGAAAATTTCGTTTGACAAATCGTACAAATGATTGTCGAACGTTTTCGAAGTGATTTTATGCATAAATTACAAAAAATATGTTGACATGGCAATGCACGTGGATCGTGCAAAGATTTCTGACAGATTGGACATTGGATAAGGTCTTGAATTTGGGAATAGGGGAGTGCTATCGTTGACATGAGTTAGGCAATAATGATGATGAGTGTGATGATTCACGGACGTCTACGTTTATTCGTTCGTTTTTTGTACAATGGGTTTTTTTTTAAATAAAATGACGAATAGTTTATTTACCTCAGTTTGAAGCTTTTGAGTGATATATTCACTATATTTCAAATCTAAATAAGAGAATTGATTATGGTTTTTTCCAAAGAAACCTTTCATCATACTTTCGTTCTTCGAGAAAGCCGTCGAAACAGGAATATCATCGATTGTTTGATAGTCAGGATGATTCATTTGATATTCATTTTCTTGTTCTTCTTCTTCCTCCTCACTCTCTTCTTCTTGTCGAACGTGATTATTCACCGGTGTCGGTGAGCCTTGCGGTCGTTGTTGATGAACATCGACAAGTGACGTCATCGGTGTTGCTTCTTCACAAGAAGCTTCGAAGATCGTCGAGAGCATATTTTCTTGTTCTTGTTGAGACATTAATTGCTGTTGTTGTTGTTGTTGATGATGAGCTTGAAGTAATTGATGATAGGCAGTTAAATAATTCTCTTCGATTTCATCGTCATTTGCATATCGATGACGATCATCCGGTAGATCAGTATCTGTTGTATTCAATGGTTGAATATCATCGTCGATATTCCATTCGTGATCATTGTTTTCGTATAAAGAACGGGTTTTATACGAAGAAAAATGCTGTTGTGTTTGTGGTTCTGAATCAGATTTCGACGAGAGAAACAAATCTCGACTAGATAAATAAAAAAAAGATTGTTGTTAAATCGATTTCTTTTTTTTTGTTGTTGTTGAATTTACCGAGCAGATGGTTGACTATGACCGGATGTGTCTTGAGAGAGAAACTTTGCCATATAATTCGACTAAGAGGACAAAAAAAATGAGATTAAATTCAAATGGTTAGTGGTTTATTTGTTTATTTACTTCTTCTTCTTTCAATTTTTGTAGACGCTTTTGATAGTCTTCACTTTGTTTTTTGCCTACTTCATCGTGCATTCGTTTGATCGATGCAAATCTATGTGCGTTAGCGTTGTTGAATAAATATTTTTTGAAGAAAATGAAAATTTACTTTTCTAAGATAGCATTTCGATCAAGTTCACTATCAGATGCCATTTACATACTATAAACAAAATCGATTATTGACTTGATTTGAAAACCACAAAATTAGAAAATAAACAAAGCGTTCAAATCGTCAACCATTGCTCGATTGAATTCGTTACCATAGTTATTTGGACTTCACTGCTTGTTAGTAAATCATTGAGATAGGCGTATCGTTCGATCAATTAAATCAGTTCTTTTGATTTGTAATTTGAATTTTTTAAAGTTTCATTACAAATTTATAATCGAATATGTAAATGAGCGACATCTATGAAAACGAAGATATACTTCTCACGTTTATCATCTATCTTTTTGTGTTCGTTTTTTTTATCAGTAGGTTACTCGAAATATGCCAGTGGATTTGAGTGAAGGTAAATTGCGTTGAAATAATTCGAACAATTCAGTGTCTTCTATTCACAATTGAGGTATTATTCCGACTGTATATCGTGATGTATTCGAAATGTTCAATTCGCATGGATTGAATAAACTAACATTTTCGATATTCGTTCTCTTATTTGAATCGAATACATTAACAAAATCTCTTTTAAATCAAGTAAGTACAGTTGAAAAAGAAAAAAAAAACTCGAGTCAATCGATCTTAATTAAGGTTTGGTATGCAGTTACAAAGACAGATTCAATAGGCTCTCGTAGTGATTTATATAAATGTCTTGCATTGATGGCACTTGGTCAACAAGGCAAATTGATTGATGAGAAACTTTTGAACAACTATGCAAATCGAGGCATATATAAAGAGAGAAGATCTTGTTTTCCTTTTAAACTTGATTTTTTACTTTAGAATTACCTATACCAACCATTGATAGTATAAATACTTTAGAAGATCGATTGATACGTTTACTTCAAATTGATCAAGAGAAAAGCACTCTTTGTTTTCGTTATAATGATCTCTGTGCATTGGATACTATTCAAATCGATCTTGTACCAGGGAAAAAAGGTAAATAAACATTGCTCTTTTGTTTGAGTTTATAAATCGTGATTTTCAGGTGTTATCCTACGACATGTCGAATATGAAGTGATGAGTCAAGTGAGGTTTTGTGTTTTGTTTGTTTGATCATAGAATTGATTTCTCAATTTGTAATAGCGTCAACAAAACAAAGTCTCTCGTCGTTATCGAGATTTTCTTGCTTTACAAGAAATTTTACTAGTAAAATATTCATATCGTATCATTCCACCACTTCCACCGAAAAAAACCGTCAATGGTAAATACAAATCATTAAATTTTCTTTCCATTCTTTCCTTTAGTCGATAAAGAATTTATCGAAGAACGTCGTCGAGCATTGAAACGATATCTTCAAATTCTATGTCGACATCCTATTATTCATCAAGCAGATGTCATCAAATTTTTCTTGACTTATCAAGGCGCAGTTAGTAGATTGTGTTTGTTTGTTTTGTCCATTTTGAAGAGCTTTTTTTCCAATAGTCATGTAGTGATAATATGAAAGCAACATTTAAAAATACTCCTGATGAATTCACTGCCGAACAACGACCATCAACAGAAACTAACGAAGTAGATCAATCGAAGTTTTCAAATGAAAATCTTACGAATTTTTTTTTTGATAAAATAGAAAATCGATGAAAATACTGATTGTATTGAAAAATTTCGTTTAAGTCAAACGCATATGTCGTTTATTCATCAATATTTAAGTCAAATTCGTCATAGTTTAAAAAGTATCAATGAAAAATATGCGAAAAATGCTGAAGATTTTTCTCAAATCGAAAAAACACTCGAGTAAAAACATCGACATTTGATCAAATTCAATCAAAAACACGAAAATCGTGATTGTTTAGAGCCTTAGGCACTGATTTAACAACAATCGATCGTTGGGCAACAGGTCCCAATGATTATTGGCCACGAATTCAACAGGGGTTAACTAATTTACCTGCCGAAATGAACAAACTTTCAGTACAAATTAAAGACCAATATCAACGTGTCGATGAAATTATCGCTGATCATCTCGACGCGTTAATTGAATTACTTCAAGGATACAAAGTAATTTCTGTAAATATATTAGCAAGTGCAGTGCTTTTTTTTGCTCTTCTTCTTAGGATTTATGCAAACGATTTGATGAAGCTTTACAAATCGAACATAAGACAACACAAAAAGTGAATAATCAACAACGACGTTCAACAGAAACAACGACTAAAGTAACAAAACAATAATTTGCTTCTCGAAAAAGGACTTTCTTGCTCTTATTCAATCTAGCATGAAGTCAATCTTGATATGTTAATTAAACAGAATAAATTCGGTCTAAAATGTCTTAAAGTTGAAACACAATTGATCTATGCGAATCTCGAAGCATTCGTATATATTCTTAATAATCTAGCCGGAAGTCAAACAAAAGGAACAACGGATGTAAGTTGATTTTATATTCAATCTGAAAATGTAAAATGATTTTTGGCAGATGCTCAATCTGTGGAAAATATTTGCCATGAAAATTTCTCAACTTGGCGAAAATTATGTTCATAAAACAAGAAAATAGCGCATTCATGTTGTTTTAAAGCAATTTTGTCATTCGATTTTATTGATTTTTCTTCAAAAAACGAATAAATAAAATCAACTTGCGAGACAACAATTTATTAAACGATTTTTACTTAAGTTTCATTTAATTTCTTTTGTTCATTATATAATTCGATCCAACGTGAACGTATATATTCGGGTGAAACATAAATCGGCCATTGTTGTTGATTTAGATTTGCTGCTCGATGTCTTGCTCGATAACGGTATTCACGAGCGGCACCAATATGTCGTTTGAGAAAAAGATTTTCATCGTTGATGAAGATCGTCTGAATTGAATTGAAGAAAAAAATTAAGAGAAATATAGAGAATAGAATGTATCGAGTCATTAGAAATGAAGATCTAAAAAAACAAAACAATAACTTGTGATTTGACTACTGTCGATTGATAGATAGATTAGATTTCAATTACGCATGCTAACATGCAAAGAAAATGAAATTTGGCAGAAATAAAAAAAAAGAACAAGGCACGAGAACATCGACATGTCATTATTGTGATTGAATAGTTACAGAATTTATTGAGTATTAAATATAACTTTGAACTCCGTTACTGCACGATCGAACAACAATAACTAAATTGAGTAATTCTATTTTTTTTCTTTTCTTAACGACAAAAAATAATTTTTGTTTGATTTTTTTGACATCAAGGAAATTATCATTAAGAAATGACGCGGAATAACCAACAGAAGCTGAAGAAGAAAACTGAGAAAATTATAATTAACACTTCAACTTTTACCTCCTCCTTGTAAACTTAATCATAATTACAATGTACTCTATTTGATTCGATGCTCTGTTTTTTTTTATTTTATTGAAAAGAAAAAGTCAATTTACACACAAGGAAAAATAACATCTGATTGAGAGAATACATATTGAGTTTGAAAAATGTTTATCAGGAGTTTTTTTTGTTTTGTTTCTATCTGTACAATAAATGTGTATTTTTTTATAATTCATTAAGAATAATTTTAGCTTTGCACAGGTTCAATTTGAGTGATTTCTTCGAGTAAACGTCTTCCATAAGCTGGCCAATCGATTTCACTAATATTCACACAAGTAAAACGAATTTTTCGTTCGTCATTATATTGTTCGGCTTTAGCACGAAGTTTAAATGTTCGTTCGGTATTCATAGCTTTTCGAACAATTTCTTCGATAATACTTTCATTTTGCTGCGAAAAGAAAATCAAAAATAAACAAAAAAAGAAGAAAAAAAATTATCATTGATTTACATTCAATCGATGGTTTCCGAATTCCTCGGCTGTAACACCAAGTAACACTTCAGCTTCATTTCGAAAGACAGTTATCCATTGAGCACCGGTTGCATCGGAGATTTCGGCCTTTGAATTACACAAAAATAAAAATCGAAATCATCGATGAAGAAAGAACTTACAGATACCATATAAGCCCATTTAAAATTCGGATATGTTTTATTACATTTCTCACATCGATACGTGCCATTATTTTCATCGACAACTTTCTTTCCGCAACGTTCTTCGGGACACATCATATAAACAGCTGAATCTTTCTTAATCACCGTACTCATTGCTTTCACACTAACATAATCAGGTTTATCACCAAGACCGAGACCTTCGGAAATAATTTGTGCCAAAGTTTTAAATGGTGTTTGTCGAGTACTAACATCACCACCTTTGGATAGATCAGGTAGATCCATTGATTTACCTTCACTATCGAACCAAGCACGTAATTCAACTGTACGTTCGGTATCAGGCGGATCTTGAGATAATAATGTACTTCCCAATGCTGATAGAGTTCGTCCATTAAAATCGCCGATTTTGACGCCTTTGAAAGCTAAAACAGGATTCGATGTGCCATCGAATTCTTCGGCTTGTTGTCCCCAAAGTGTAGCCGTAATCGATGCTTTCTCATCGACAAGTAATAATTCACGTTTAGTAAATTCTTTTTGTGATGTTTTACTAATAATTGTTTGCAAATCCGATGTACTTTTAACAACACCGATCACATCACAGACGCTATTCGCTGGTCGATTAGGTATTTCACTAATTGGAATGAAATTAAATTGAACTTGCGGAATATTTGTACCTTCACCGGCGTCACATGCTTCAATACAAGTATCATGATTAAATGTCATTTCATAATCATTGTTCAATGTATTAAATTGTCGATTGGCAGCTTTGAGTGATGCACGAGCTATGTAATAAACTTCGCCGACTTCAAGTATCGAATGAAATCGATCACATTCAGCATTAAATGCTGTCGCACGAATCTCGCCCGATTGATCGACAAGATCGCAACTAAATAGTTTACCCGGACCACGAGCATTTTCATAATTACGTATTTGACTTTTATTACTAACACGAGCTTTAATTGTCCATTTATTCATATATGGATTGAGTGTATCAATATTAATAATACGTTCTTTATCGATAGCATTGCCACCTTTCGATGCATATTTATTATTTTCATTTGCTATCGGTTGAGCTTTCTTTTTCGGTTCGTCAACTGTCGGTAGAGTTTTTGCACCTTGACGAATAACATTCGTTGCTGGTGGAGCATCGGTACGAGCGTTTGCGCCACCGTTATTGATGATATCGGTTAACGGCAAGGCAACAGGATCGCCAATACGTTCGGCATCACTTTGAAGAACTTCGAGTTCATAAAGCATAAGCATAACACTATAAGACGAACATTCGTATTTCTCTCTCTCTTTTTTCGAATCAAAATATTTACCGGCCATTTTGTTTGTCAATGGCATTCACCATTACACGATCGACACGAATAATTGAATTTTCTTTTAATGTACTATTTTCAATTAATTTATTCATTTGCGTACCAAGCATACACGCTGAAAAGCAAAGCCAATCGATTGTGAACGAGAAAGAAAAACAAAATCTTACAAGAAAATGTACTCTTGCCATCGGATAACATTAGTCGATAGCGTTTAGCAGCTGCCGATTGATCATCTCCTTTGCTATCAATTGTTTTAATACCCTACACACAGAAATTTATTTGGTTTTCTCCTTTAGAAATAAATTCAATCTCAAGTGAAAAACATACAACAACTTGTAGATTGGCTTTATCAGTTGTATTTCCACGTAAATATCTCTAAAAATTCAGAATTCATATCGAAACTCAAGCTATTCTATTTCCTCTCTACCAAAAGTGCACCGGTGGTAAGTCGTTGACTCGACGACATATCTAGAAAATGAATAATTTATTCAAAACAATCGATTTGTTCTCTCTCTCTCTCTTCTTCTTCTTCTTTCTTTATTTAGAAACAATGAACGAAAACGGAGGCTCAAATACGAAAGAATTAAAAAGAGAAAATATTTTCAAAGAGCGACATCATTTGGAAAGCATTGACAATAAATATTGACCATAGACACGAAAATCAAGATCATCAACGGACACACATGTGATTTTCATCATTGTCACATCCTAAAAACACAAAAAATGTGATTGGAAAAAGCAAACAAATGATTACATTATACGATTCTTCGTTGACACGTAAACGAAAGATTTTTTCTTTGAATGTATTTTGATTTAAATATCGTTGCATTAGAATTTCATCATTCTGGAAAACAAAAAAAAAACATTACGCTCGATATTCGTAGAAAATCAACGTACATTTTCTTTAGCTGCAGCGAATTGCTCAGCAGTTACGTCGCCCATGAGATCTCGAGCTTGTTGATGAAAGAACGACACCCAAACAGCGCCGGTTGAATCGGTCAATTCAGCCTAAAGAAATCTGCAATCGAATTCAATCTTAAAATCTCAATTTAATTTTACACGAAACATAAAACGCCATTGAAATTCTTCGTAATCTCGTTGACAATTCGCACACTGATAGAGACCCGACGATAATCGATTGACTTTCTTCGTACAATCGTTATTCGGACATGCCTATTAACAAAACAGTTTTGTTTAGAAACAAAAGTTTTCTATACAAACCATATAAACAACTCGATCGTTGCTGATATGCATGCAAAGTGCTTTGATTAGAACGTAATCCGGTCGGTTATTTTGACCGAGTTTTTCACTTGCTATTTGTCCAATTGTTTTCCATTGAACTGAAAGTTGAATTTGAGGTTGAGAATGAGGCTTTTTTTCTCTCTCTCGCTCACCTTCATACGCCGATCGAACGGGACTGGTCGTAGACACTCGCCCACCGGCATCGTACCAAATACGCAAATGTTTAGCTTTGATCAGATTCGGATTGACTCGCATTAACATGTTACTATGACCTGATAAACTGTATTCTAAATGGCAAATTCAGTGTTTTTGATATTCATCTTAATTTGTTACTGTTATTATAGATCGCAACTCGACTGCGTTGAAAAGCAACAACAACTTTATTTTCAGCTAATTCTTCATCGAAATTCTCGGCTTGTTCGTCCCAGAGTGTCATCGAAATGCTTGTATCTTCATCGATCAATGTGATTTCTCGTCGTTTAGCATCCCGATTCGACGTACGATTGGTAAATGCGATCAAATCGGTACATGTATCGACGATTCCGATAACATCGATAAATGTTTTATCGGCATGTTTGGAAACATCTCGAAGTGGAACGAAATCGAAATGTACATCCGGCAATTGACCTTGGCACTCGTCGTCATCAACGAGACGAACAGTTGATCCACCGACTAATGTTAGTTCATAATCATGTCGAAGATTGTTATAACGTTTATCTGCAGGTTTCACTCGGACGCCCATGATGTCATAGACCTTCGACAAGACGAAAGAGTTTTGTTTTGTTTTTATTTAAGAAAATCTACTTTATCAACTTCGATGAGCGGATGAAACCGATGGCATTCATCGCGAAATGCTGTCAAACGAATTTCACCACTATCATCGACGAAATCGAAATTACAAACTGGATGAGGGCGGATCGGACTTTTAGCAAAACATCTCGCACGAATCTTCCATCTGGAAAACAAATATTTCAATAAAAATCTCTTTCTCAAACATACAATCCTTGTTGATACGATGTTATCATTCCAATCGGAAGGATATTCGTATTCGTTGACATAACACTCAAATCAAGAATCGATAGAAATGATCTATATCGAATAGAGATTCAATCGACAATATATTTTCAATGATAAATCGATTTACTTTCCAGTATTTGTCTTATTGTGTACAACAGTATTGAGTTTAACAATTGAGTTTTCTTTTAAACGTTTATCTTTGACAAGATGATTTAAATTCTGTGTTAAAACACAAGCTGCAAGGAAAGGAAAGGGAATGACGGAGATGTTTCGCAATTCAAACAGACCATCGAGTGTTTGTGTACCATCAGTAATCGCTAAGCGATACCGTTCAGAGTCGGTACTCGATGATGCTGTTGATTCAAATGTACGAATACTCTGACAGATGTGATGAATAAGAACGAATGTTCAAAAGCAAAAATTCTTTTTTCTTACGAGAACTTTGACAATAACATTGTTCTGAGAGATTCCATTTTGATAATTCTATAGAAAATTGATTAATTTCATTGAAAAAACACACTACGAACTATACATACAGCAATGGCATTCGTTGTTAACGACATGAGAAATACAACGCGATTGCTCAATGCACCAGATGACTCATGGAATATGTCCATAGATGTCGCTAATAAACCAAAAAATATAAAATCTTTTTCGAATTTTAATATCATGAAACGATCTTTTTGCCAAGTTTTTACTGAATTTTTTACTAAAATTTTTCGTTCGATCAACTCATCGATTTCATTGGTCGAAAACATTCATGTTTATTATTTGTTTGTTGATCGAAAATTGTCTGCCGTTTTTTTTCCTTCATCATCAAGTTAAATCTGTTGTTTTTTTATCGGTAAAAATCATGCTACCTATACTTCGTTCACGAGTCAGTTTGACACGTGTCATTACTCAAACATTAGCAGCTCAACGTCAACGAGATGCTTTTCGTGTACCGACACAAAATTCATCGGCTGTTGCTCCACTTACTGATGAACAACGAGCATTCAATTTGAAAATTTGGCCCGGTACGACGGTATTTTCCACCGTAGCTCAACTCTCTGATTTTTCTTCTAGGTGTTCCCGAAACTGTTCGACCGACGCCAATCGACTATTGTCCAATTGATCCCGTTGAATACGATAAACAAACAAATCGTTTTTCATCACAAGTCAGCATGTGGAAATGGTTGTCATTGTTAGTTGCCATTCCAGCCGTTGCTTTACTAACATACATCAATTTAATTCTACCACAAAATCATACACGTCCCGAATTCAAAGATTGGGATCATTTACGTCCTCGTATGAAATGGCCCATCAAAGATGGACAACATTCACCGTTTCATAGCAAATGGTTCAATGCGATTCATTTCGATGCCAAAGGCTACGAAACAACCGATGCTGAATTCGAAAAACAATTTCATCATGGTCATGGCAGCAAACATTAGATGATTTTCCTCGTAGAACTTACAAGACATATGTTTTCTTTTCTTTATCCTGTTCCTTTTCATTTATATATCATCTTCATTTCAAAACAAAGAGAAAAAATAAAGAATTTCCTCTAGAATATCCACATACACATACACACACTTTCATTGTTCCTTTTCTTTTTTAGATGATAAAAGAAAAACACGTCATATTACACAATCCATTAAACTTTTTTTTTCTTTTTCTCTTTATTTCGACTAGTCACCTGGTAATACGCGAAGACACATAAAACTAACCTTTCTATCTTTTTCTCTTTTTTTTCTCTTTCTCTCGTTTTTTTCAAATAAGTACGAAAAAAAAACGAAAGACTCGAGTCATTCGGAAAGATGATGTGTGTATGTGTGTTGTTTGCTCAGGTCGTAGGCAGTCTCAAGGACACAAATATAGGTAAGAGTGAGTATAGACGCACAATGTATTTTTTTTCTCTCGTTCTCATTTCAGTCATCGATTTGTTTTTATCTACGAAAAATGAAAATTAATTTCGATTATTTAAAAAAAAAAAGTGCTTTATCATTATTATTGTTGTTTTTCTTTTCTTTTTTGTAGATTATGCTTGACTCTATTCAGCGAAGTTTTTCGAGAGATCGTTCTTCCGTTTTATCGTCCGTCAAGAGTCGTACGAAAACGCATTCTTCTTCATCATCTATTCTTTCCCGTCAAATATCCGTTCATTTTTTGTTAAATAATAATATCAATTCAAGCCAATTTACTTGTCCAACTGGACGATTCTTAATGAATATGAATGAAAATCTATAACATTTAATTACGACAACCAAAAAATAAATAAAACAAAACAAATTACTATATACATATATATAAACGTATTTCTTTCGTTCTTTTTTCCTTAAAATATTTGTGTTTTCTCCGTTACAATATGGCGACTAATGATGATCTTGATGATTTCTTCAAAAAGAAAGATCGAAAAGGTCATAAAACTAAAAAACAAACAGGTTTATTAACAAATAATGAAGAATTACTCAAACAATTAGGTAAAAAAAATCAACGCAAAAGAAAAAAAATATCAATTCATTTTTCGTTTTCTTTTTCAAGTTATTGTTACATCAGCAACAACAGCATTTAAAGAAAATATCGATATCGATGACGATGATGAGGAATATCAAGCAAATAATGATGCCGTTATTGGCACTGGTCTAGCCGATGAACAACATAAACAACCCGCAAGCACACATCACAATTCGAAAACAACTGCCAACGGTCAACTATCGAATCTTTGGGATAGTTCAGCTAATGCTCAACAACAACAAGACGAATGGGAAGAATTCATTGATAATTCGAAATATGATCAAATTCGTTCGAAATTAGGTCGTACAACCGATGATTATGATGATAAAGATGAATTCGATGATGATCGTGATGATAATGATGACAATACAAATCCGAATGGTAATGAAACAAATTCGACAAGTGATTTTTCGAAAGATAAACCTGTTTGGAAAATAAGTGAAATCAAACAATCAAATGAAACTCAAGTTCCTCAAGTTGAAGACAAAGTCGACGAACCACCGGCAGCTGCTAAACCAGCGCCAGCGCCAGCGCCAGCACCAACATCGACAGGTGCTTATCGTCCACCGCAATTACGTGGCGGTACAACCGGTTCGGTTACTGTTGTCAGTGGTATTCATAATAATCAACGAACAAATAAAAAGAAAGAACCGAATTTAGCTTCGACTGATGAATTTCCAACACTTGGAGCAACTGTCAATAAGAAATAGAAATTAGAAACAAAAACAACCATTCGCCTTTTCCCGTTTTCATTTCATTTTCGTTTTCTGTCTTGATCCTCATCAGTATTTTCTCCCGTTTTCTTTTCTCTGTCATTCGCATATTTCTTTCTTCTTTTTTTATTATTATTTGCTTCATTTTTTTTGGTCTCTTTCTCGCTCTCTCTCTCTATATATATCCTTCGTTTTTTCGTCTTGCTGCTGCTGCTGCTTTTTCTTTTTTTTTTCGTTATCAAAAAAAAAATATATAAGAACTAAACAAGAAGATTGTCTGTCTATGTCGATGGTTTTTTCTGAGCTTCGAGAATGTCTTTGTATAATCGGTCACGAATGATATTTGCTTCGGTCCATTTACCGAGCCAATCTTTCTTACGTCGATGTAAATTTCCGTGTTTATCATCGGCTTGTAAATCTTTGAATATATTAGCATTGTGAACCATTTTCGAATGACTACTACGTTGAACTGGATGACCACGGCAGACGACTGTTCGTAGATCATTGCTAATTTTTGAATAATCAGTATTGATCACTGTCTGCGGCTGTTCAACGATTATCGGCGTTGTACGATGACGTTGTTTTATATTGACATAGGCTAATTCGTTCTTATCACGCTCGACTTTATCACGATCAGATAATAGTTGAGCGGTTATATTCGAACGAAAACGATGTCGAATGTTTTGAGGAATTTGATAACCATTAATTTCAGTGTAATATTCTCCATCATCGTCAATTATCGACGGTACACCAATGTTCGTTTCAGAGTTCATTTGAATGTGTGCGTGTGTAGGTGTTTTTATTTTATTTTGACAGATTTCTGTTGCCATTCCGTCAGTCTGTTTATATTGACATTACTATTGAGAGTTCTTTTCTTTTTCTCTTCTTCGTTTTCTCAATCGACAGAGGGTGCTCGACATATGTGTTGAATTTCTACTTGATTATTAAATATTGATTTATGTACATGCACACCCAATGTCGAAAATGTAAAAAAATCTCTTCTACGAATTTAATTGCTTTCGTCAGTAGCAATTTAAGATCAATAGTTGAAGTATACTTATCGATTGAGGGTATTTGTATACACAATTTAGACCTTTTTTTGTGATCCTGCGCGGATACGATCTAATCTGTTTATCTTTACTTGTATTATAACCAAACGAGCGGTCAAGACATAATATGCATATTTGTTCATCGGGCACACTTATGAACAAATGAAGAAAGAAGAAAAAAAGGAAAAGGAAAAGGAGAAGGAGGACAACTTCTGACCGTTCGCCGTAATCTTATAGAGATGTTAAATGTTTGCGTCGTCTTTTCCTATCACTAATAAAAAAAAGGGGACCTAAGATCTCTTCTCCTCGTTTTTTTTCTTCCTTTTCTTTGCATCGTTTTTTTTCCTTTCGTTCTCCATCAGTTTTTTTTCTTCTTTCTCGCTCTCATTTCTTCGTAATGTTATATGCAGCCTTCCTCGACTCTATGGACGAGACAAAAAAGTTACTATTCGGTATTTTTCATATGTATATACGTTATTTCTAGTGAAAAAAAGAAGAAGAAGAAGAAAAACGCAACACGTACACACACACACATATGCCGTCCATTGTTTATTGTTTGTTGTGTTTATTTTTTACAAATATTTTACTCGAACCAACAACGTGTGCTATACCCGAATATCTTCAAAATATCGAACTCGACGATATTACATCTCTATGGGACAAATTCCCATCCATCATTGGCCAGATCAAACAAGCTGGTAATCCATCATTTTCACATTTTGTTTTCTTCAAGGTCACTAGAAAAAAATGTGTTCTTTTTTCTTTCTTTTAAGTCAATCGTTTCCGTTGTCCAAAAGGTTGGAGACGTTTAGGTGGTTCGTGTTATTACCTTTCCAATTTAACTTCGACACCATACGAAGCCAATTATACATGCAACCAATTACATTCGAATCATTCAAATTTAATGCAAATTCGTAACACTGTTGAATTATTCTATGCTGCACATATTTTAACCAAATACAATCTCTCAGCTTTAATGATTGAATTAGATCCAAATTTATTAAAAGGAAAAACAATGACAGATATTCTACTAGAAGATCAAGGTCGTTGGCAACGTATGAAAGAAAAATTTCGTGAAATTCGAGTACGTTATTATAAACTCAAAGACAAAATCGTGCGTGAATTAGAAGAAGCCGGTCTACGTATTTCTCAACGTTCGAAAAAGATTAAGCAATCAATTAAACGAAAAAAACAAAAATATCTCAATGATCAAGTTGATATGTACGACGATTATGATTATATCGAAAATGCAATCAATCAAACAAATCATACGATTGAGGAAATCGATGAATATGAATATGAAAATCTCGATGATGACGAAGAAGACAACGAATTCGAACATATGGATGATATTGCCGGTATTTGTGATCAAGTCGATTGGAATGTTCTCGATAGTAATACAACTGTTTATATGTTAACAACATTTTTAATCGATGATCGAATCGTTTGTTCAATAAGTAATGTCGAACAAGATCTTGAATACGAGCATCTTTGTGAATACGGTTTGTTTGCGGATATATATATCACATAATCCTTATTTCTCTTTTATTTATTAGTCCTTGATTTTTGCTTTGCAAATATTATATGTGGCAAACATGGTCGATGTGTGAATACGTTGTCAGGCTTTAAATGTTCGTGCTCGTTTTTATACGGTGGTGTACTCTGTGAAAAAAGTAAGTCAATAATTCTTCGATTCATTACAAAAGAAATGCTCTTTTCAGTCTCCAGACAAGGCAAACAAATAATTTTCAGCATTATTATCATAATTTTTCTCTATACTTTATCATTTAAACCAATTCGATGGGCACTGGCTGAGTTTGTGTCATTATGTGCCAGGTAAAATACGTCCTTCCGATCTTAAAATATTCTTTAGTTCTACATTAAAGTTGTTTGAAACGGCGATCCAAGAAAAATAAATGGACACAAGAACAAAAGGAAAAAGACGATAAAAAGCAATTAGTCAACGAGAAAAAGTATAGAGAAAGAAAACACGCGAATCTTTTTTTTTTAATCTTAAATTTCCTGTAGAACGGACGAAGATTCAAAAACGAAGAATGCACGACGAGCAACTATTGCCGAAGATATCATGGAGTTTATGTGAGTATAAATTCTATTTAATCTTTCGAAAGAAAAAAAAACATTTTATGATCAAACTAGACGAAATATTTGTAAAGAAAAACCGTATAAAAAAAAGTAAAATTCTTCACGCTAAACTGATTTCTTAGAAATTCTTCGTCTTCTTCTTCTTGTTGTCAAATCGTTATGTTTTTGTCTTAGTATGCCAAAACCACATCCATCAGTTCAAAATCCGACTAAACGTGATCTTAGCCGTTTATATTGTGTTGGTGTTTTAACTGTTTTCTATTTGGCTTTGCTGCTTCTATTAACGACAACAAGACATTTCTCATCATTTAAATATGATGTTGTCAATCATACGAAGATTGAAAATCTTCTCAATGATACAATTCGAATGGTAGCTAAATGTGGAAGTATATCGAATTATCGAACAGAAAATCTCGTCTTTTTTCCGATTGCTGTCGCCATGATTTTCTTTTTTTCATGGTCGATTAAACGAGAAAAAAAATGTTTATTCTTGTGCGATGGACGACCGGGTAAATGAATTATCTTGTTTGTGTTTTCTCAATTAATCTTTGAAATCTAAAAAACAAAAGGTTTAATTCCACCGATCGAACCATTTCGTACGGGCAATCGATTGACGACTGCGACTGTATTCGGTATCCTGGCATTTGAAGTTTTGAAAATCTTCGAAGAAATCCTATTCGCAAGTGCAGATCCATTCAATCGAGGCGTTCTTGTTGAATTACTCGAGCGTATTGTATTAATCATTCTCATCGGGTAAAAAGCAAAAAAAATGATTGCAACGAACGAATATCAAGTGTTTTCTTTGTTGTTTTTTTTTCGCAGATTAAGATACTATCCTGTTCTCGCATCATTACAACTTCGAAATTTTGCTGTTCGATTTTTTACTTGTTTGTATATGATTGCGAATATTGTCTATACAATCATTCGAGAAGGTGCCTGCATGGGTTATTTACCATTAGCTAAATATTATTCACCGATCGAAGAAGCTAAACTTCGAATGGAACTCGGCACTTGGTTTATTATCTATGGTTTAGTTAAAAATACGCCTCATTTCGGTTTATTATCTTATATTACAGCTGAATTATGTGTTCGTTTTGTCTACGATTCGATTTATGTTCCGCTGAAGAAAAAACAAAGTATATGGTTATCACCTGTTGCTCAACTAGATGAATATGCATTTGCTAAATTCTATGTCACGAGATTATTTCGGCGAAATGTTCATACAGCTCGTAGAGCTGATTTAGAAGAGGTTGATATCGATGATTTAATCGATTATGAACATGAAAATCGTTCACAAGCCAAACGTAAACCATCGAAAATAAAAAAATATCTCAATGAAATTTATACATGGAACGATGATTTTCGTTTTACAACGATCGCAACATGTACTTACACAGTTGCAGTCGTCTTTCTCTATTATCTTGCATGTACATTAGTCTTTTTATATACATCACGAACAGCAGGACACATCTCATTCATTCGACATTATATTGAATCAACTTTGCATATTGAATTCAAAGGATTTTTTTCTCTACGTTCAACAATATTCTGGAGTGCATTCATAACATTTGTTATCTATGTTTATCAATTATTTCTCGGCATGAAAAATTATAAAAAACATAAACTACAATTACTTCGTGGCATCTACGAAGATGTTCCATCGACACAAAATTTCAAAGCCAATTCCATAGCTGCTAAATCTGTTCACTATTCGGGCTTTCTCGTTGGTTATATGGCGTGGGGTTTTGTTATTTGTTTTCATTTGATTTTTTTCATTATGATTATTATTCGAATTGCTTCATTACAAATTCGTTATTTTGAAATTGTTCTTGCGTTTACTGTGCCCGTTCTTGTTGTTTATCTACTTAAAATGGTGAGCATATCATCAGCAGGCAAATTCTTCTTCATTCAAGATGCTGAAGAGAAATTAAATTTAAAAAATCGAAAAGTCTACGCGATTTTTGTTTATTTTAATTTCTTTGCTGGTAAGTCGAATGAACAGGAAGAAAAAGAACAAAATTTCAAACAAAAATCATTTCAGATTGTTTTCTTGGTATTGCATCGTGCATCATTCGATTGTGTAAAGCAACGTTTTTGAATATTGTTTACATGGCCAGATTGGATTGTAGTTTTCTCGGTCGACCATTGGAAAAATTCGATCTCGGTTTTGCTGCTTATGTGTCTTATTTGCATATGGAAGTGACGCATACGAATCCGATTATGGTCGCGTTTTGTTATTCGTTGTATGAAGATGTTGTAAAACGACGACCGAAACATTGTTATGATGATGAATGTTGCATAGCACCAGGAGAATTATACGATGAGGACGAGCAGCCAATTGAAAAGAAAACAACGACTCCGAGAAAGAGTCAAATTGCACCGGAGAAAAAACCTGAACCGATTACTGAGGAAGAAGAAGAAGATGATGATGATGATGATGATGATGGTGGACTGTCGGTTAAAGAAGAGATTAAACCAAAAGCAAAATCGAAAAGTCCATCGATTGTAAGACATGAAATGAGAATGATGAATACGAAATCGTTTTGATTTTTTAGACTTCAGATAGAAGCAGTCAACGATCGAAACAAAAGAAATCGAGTATTGATGACGATGAATCTCGACCGGCTGTTTCTGCGATTGCTCGATTGATTCCTGAGGTACAACCACGTCTACCACCGATTTCACCTGAACCACCTCCAGTGCCTAAACGTGAAGATATACCAACAGAGAATGACGATGACGACGAAGATGATGATGGAGGTGTGAAACCAGCAACAACATCAACAATTGAAAAAATCATTCCTCAAGAAGTACCACGTTTACTACCAATGCAACGATCATCACCACCACCAGCTAAAAATAAAAACAAAGACAACAGCGACGATGAAGATGATGATGGAGGAATGGGCTCGAGAAAAAGCACTCCACCAAAGAAAGAACCTGCTGAAAAGAAAAAGAAGAAACAAGTTGAAAAACACGACAACGACGATGATGAAGATGAAGATGATGATGGAGGTGTTAAACCACCTTCGATTTCGACAATCTCAAAAATGATGCCGAAAAAACAGCCACATTTATCACCATTTCAAAATGCATCTGCACCACCACGACCATCTCCACCGAAAGCTCCTCAACGACAAGACATTCCGTCGGCAAAAGACGACGATGATGAAGACGATGGTGGTATCAATCCGAAAGTTATTGCTAAACAAAGACAAGAAGCTGAGAAAAAGAAAAAGAAAAAAGAAGAAGAAATCAAGAAGAAAAAGCAAATCGCTGCTGATGATGACGGTTTCGATGATGATGGCGGTGTCAATCCGAAGACAAAAAAGCCGAAAGATAAAAAGACGAAAAGTCAATCGAAAGTACCGTTGATCTTCGAAGATGAAGATGATGATGGCGGAGTATCGAAAGAAAAACGACAAGCCGAACAGAAAAAGAAACAAGAATTAGAAGCCAAGAAAAAACAGAAAGAACAATTGAAGAAAAAAATTCAACAAGACAACGATGATGATGACGATGGTGCATCGAAGAAAAAACCAAAGCCAATTGAAAATAAAAAACCAGCAACAGCAAAACATGAGTACATCAAAGACGACGACGAAGATGATGACGGTGGCCGAACTGTCAAAACCTTCGATACCATTCGAACGATTATGCCATCGAAACAACCTGCACTCGATCGTACAAGTAAATCGAAATCGAAATCACCCGAACAACAAGAGCCAATACTAAAATCAATTGAAATTGTCGGTCGATTGGCTTCGCCTATTCGACGAGAAGACAATCATTACGATACAATTCCAACCGATGAAGAACGTCTCGCTCGAACACAAGCGATCTATTCACCACCATCGTACACCAAAGCTACCGCCGATACAGACGAATCGTATCCTCTACGATCGACATCCTATCGTGAAGCACAACAAGCAGTACCAGTGACGACAAAAAAATCATCGATACGTAGCCGAAGTACGATCAATGAAGATAGCAGTCATTATTCGGAAATAACCAATGAAACGGCTTCGTCAGGTGTTATTAATCGTTCGTATTCACATGCCGGTTCGAATCATTCGATTAAAAGACAAAATAAACAAGAACAGCAAACCGAAGAATCAGAAATCGAAAGTGAACAAGAAGAATTAGTTAAGAAAAAACCAACTAGAAAAACACTTGAACCTCTACCAAATATATCGACTGCTCATCAAACACTTAATTATTTAGTTAAACCAAAAGAAGCACCAAAGATTCAAGAAGTTGCTCGAAAACGAGTGGCTCGTTTCCGTTGGTTTCTCGCTTATACAATTATCAATAACTATCATCTATTCGATCTAAGAAAACAAGCTCAAAGTCGTTTAGCACGTTTACGTATTTCAAGAAGTAATCTCTATGATGATGCACAGCACGCTGCTGCCGCAGTAGCACCAGTAGTTCAATCACAAGTACCCGAAACGCGGTAAAATTTTATTGATCAAAATAAGCAAGAACTTATTTTTTTGTTTTCGTTCTATAGAGCTGCTTCAATTGTAGCAGAAGTAGCACCTGCGGCAGCTGTAGTTGCCCGTCGTCTACTTTCAGTACCGGTTCCAGTCGTTGACGATTATCCACAAAGTCCTGCTGAACGATACGTTGCCATCCGATCAGCAATGTTGTACGATGCCAATGCACAACAATCGGATACATCACGTTCTCAAGCACCTTCTATAGCTAGTCAACAAGTTCGATTTAAAGAAACACCAACAGTGATTGTTCAACCGCCATCGGAAGGTTCAACTAAATCGAAACGACCATCTTTTGAACGAGAAGCAACTACAGGTTCAGATCCGGTAATTGTCGGACCACTTGCTGGTACACCGATGTTTCAAGCTATACCGGAATCTGTTCAATCAACTGCTGATTATCCGTTAGCAAATGGCTCATCGATATCGAATGTTACAACATTACGTACACAGATGAGTCATGCACAACATATGCGAGCATGGAGACATGAACAATTGAAAAAAATTCAAAAGAAACGAACACATTGCTATCACTATGGTGCACCTTTACAAAAATCATTGGAAGAAAAAATTGCAACAGCTGCAATTTTAACGCCACAAATCATTGACCCACAGCTACATCGATCACCGTTTCAAAACCTTCGTCAAATGCAAACAATAAATGAAACACAACCTAAGACTAAAGCTCAATCGTCATCTTCAGCAACAACAACAACAACTACGAATGCAAGTGACAATTCATCGGTTAGAAAAAAAAAGATTCGAGCAACATCATCGATGATGCAACGAAAGGATTCCCCGGATGGCTTTTCCAATGCAACAGAAGTTTGATCTCGATTAGTTTGTAGCCATGACAATATTTCTTTTGGTTTTTCTTTTATTTTGATATTTCACTTTTTTTCTTTTGTGTGTTTTGTTTTTTTGTATATTTTTTATGTTTTGAAAAAGGATTAGATTTGTTTATACAGTCAATTCATTCTAGTTGAAGTGTTCTTTTTTCCAACATAAAAAAGAAATAAAATACTTCACAATCATACTTTTCGCCGATTTTTTCTTTCCATTCTGTCAGCAGTGTTGTGGGGTCTGTTTTTAATATATCGATCGAAGAGAAGAGATGCATTTTCATAACTATTCAACAAGTAATATGTCGTGTACATTACAAACGCGACGTTTCTTCCAGGATTTTTATGTGGTTTGGCTCGACGAAAATCACGAAAATTATCGTAAGTCTATTATCGAATTGAAACAACTAATAAATAATGTCGATATATTTGTCGATATTGATGAATGTATTGACTTTATTACCGATCGACCGAACAAGACTGCTTTTATGATAACTTCAAACAAATATATCCAACAACTTCTTCCAGTTGCCAAAGATATTTCGCAACTCAAATCAATTTATATTTTCTGTCAAGGCAACAAGACACAAGCAAACTGGAGTACTGAATGCTCAAAAATATTTACTGGCTTCACAGACATCGTATCGATTTCTGAGGCTATTAAACAAACTTTGAAAGATGATGAACACAACGAAGTTTCAATCAGTGTCTCTAAATCTGAAGATGAAACTTCAGATACTAACAAGAATGTTCTCGATTGTACTTTTATGTATACGCAAATACTCAAGGAAATTTTGCTTACCATCGATTTCAATCAAAAATATTTCGAAGAGTTTTTGAAATTCTGTCGGGATGAACTTGCCAATGACAATAAAGAATTACGAAATGTCGATAAAATACAAAATGAATATTATCAGCATAAACCTATTTGGTGGTACACTCGTCAAAGCTTTTTATATTCGATGGTTAACAAAGCTCTTCGTCTCATGGACATTGATAACATTCTCAAAATGGGCTTTTTCATTTGTGATTTACATAAAAATATCGCCGATTTACACGCAGAACAATTTGAGCAAGATACTTCTTCTGGTTTATTTACCGTCTATCGTGGTCAAGGTTTATCTCAGGTAGATTTTGATCAAATAAGAAAGAGCAGAGATAGATTACTGGCATTTAATAATTTTCTATCAACAAGTAAAAATCGGCAAGTTTCGCTAAACTTTATTAATCGAACTGTCATTAAAACTAGTCCGGTGCCTATACTTTTTGTGATGCACATTGATTCTTCAATTCGGCGAACACCATTTGCTAATGTTGTAGATGTTAGTGCAATAAAGAGAGAAGAAGAAGTTCTCTTTTCCATGCATTCTGTCTTTCGAATTGGAGCAACAAAGAAACTACATAGTGACAATAGAATTTGGGAAGTAGAATTAGTGTTCACAGGTGAGAACGATCCTGACTTGCACGTATTAACTGATAATGTGAGAAAACAAACAGCAGGGTTACCAGGATTGTATCGACTAGCCCAATTGATGATCACCATAGGAAGATTTGATAAAGCAGAAGAATTCTATCAATCTTTGCTAACACAAACAAAAACTCCCAATGAAAGAGCAGTTATATTTCATCAATTCGGACTCATTCGTGCTCTTCATGGTAAATACGACGAAGCACTTGAATATTCACGAAAATCACTCGAAATTATGAAACAAAGTCTTCCTGCAGATCATCCAACTCTGGCTACTTCTTACAACAACATTGGAATGGCATATGAAAAAATGGGCGAGTACTCACAAGCACTTCAATATCTCCAAAAATCCCTCGAAATTATGAAAAAAAGTCTTTCTGCAGATCATCCAGATCTGGCTGCTTCCTACAACAACATTGGGTTGATCTATGACAGTATGAACGACTATTCGCAAGCACTTCAATATCACCAAAAATCCCTCGAAATTATGAAAAAAAGTCTTCCTGCAGATCATCCAACTCTGGCTACTTGTTACAATAACATCGGGGTGATCTATGAAAAAATGGGCGAGTATTCACAAGTACTTGAATATTCACGAAAATTCCTCGAAATTATGAAAAAAAGTCTTCCTGCAGATCATCCAGATCTAGCTGCTTCCTACAACAACATTGGAATGGCATATGAAAAAATGGGCGAGTACTCACAAGCACTTGAATATCACCAAAAATCAGTCGAAATTATGAAACAAAGTCTTCCTGTAGATCATCCAGATCTGGCTACTTGTTACAATAACATCGGGGTGATCTATGAAAAAATGGGCGAGTATTCACAAGCACTTCAATATTCACGAAAATCCCTCGAAATTAGGAAACAAAGTCTTCCTGCAGATCATCCAACTCTGGCTACTTCTTACAACAACATTGGAATGGTATATGAAAAAATGGGCGAGTACTCACAAGCACTTCAATATCTCCAAAAATCCCTCGAAATTATGAAAAAAAGTCTTTCTGCAGATCATCCAGATCTGGCTGCTTCCTACAACAACATTGGGTTGATCTATGACAGTATGAACGACTATTCGCAAGCATTTCAATATCACCAAAAATCCCTCGAAATTATGAAAAAAAGTCTTCCTGCAGATCATCCAGATCTGGCTACTTCTTACAACAACATTGGAATGGTATATGAAAAAATGGGCGAGTACTCACAAGCACTTGAATATCACCAAAAATCTCTCGAAATTGTGAAAAAAAGTCTTCCTGCAGATCATCCAGATCTAGCTACTTCTTACAACAACATTGGGCTGATCTATTATTACAAGAAAGATTACAAAAGAGCACTTGAATATCTCGAACTAGCTTTGGCTATTATGGAAAAGTCATTAGTATCGAATCATTCGAATATCAAAACTATAAAGAAATCTATTGAAATAGTGAGAAAGAAGAGTTAGTTATTTTGTTTGTGTGGAGAAGTAAAAGTAAAATAAAATTTGATGAGCTATCAGTACACTAGTAGTATGACACGTGTATATCAGGATGCACTTCGTGGTATTTGATAAATGTATGAATAAAGTACAATTACTGGAATATCAAAATAATATAACACGCCATATAAGTATAACACAAATAGAATGAAGTCATTTCAACCGTCTGATGTCTCAATATATTGAACAAGTGATGTCAGGAAGTATATGAAAGAGACAATCGAATAAACTATAGATCAGTAATATCTTGTTTAATAGAGAAATGGCTCATTTCAATTTTGAAAATCTAATGTCCCTCCTATTTATGTGATACCAAACGCATAGGAGAATGTTGAAACTCACTAATTGAACAGCAAAAAAGATATTGAATTAGCAACAGTAATAACAAATTATTTTTTTCTATGCTATCTAACGATGTTTAACTATGAGACTAAACAATTTTTTGTTGAAGTTAAAGTGGCAAGATATATGATGAAGTTCTGGTCGGCTAGTTTCGAGTTCAACGATTATAACAAGTAAAAAAGAAATATTTTTCTTTCCGAGAAAGTCAGGTTTTTCATGATTTAACAGACTGCAGTAGAAGATGTCTGTCGAAATAAAGCATTTCTATAGCAACATTCCAGCACTTGTTCATTTTAAAGTATGCGTAGACTATAATGAGATTTTTCTGTCTATTATATTAATTGAAAAAACAATTTGTTTTATGTATTAGTATGTAAAATGACTGCTTTCAGGCGAACAATGAATTTTCTTTTTGGTTATCTTAAACGATTGAATTTTTTCAATACATATGGAACAGATGAAGAACAAATTCGACGTGAAATTCTTGCTACTCGTATTTATCTCATTCTTCTACCAACTATACTAACTCTACTCATTATTTATTCAGCACAAAAGGAACTATTTTACTCGGTAACAATAAACAATCCAACTCTGGATCGTTATCAACAACTAATGAATATCTATCCGGATACATTATCGTGCCCATGCGCACAATTTTCAATTCCATATTCGAATTTTATGAGTCTTACGCCTCAATATCATTCGGTATGTTCAAGTGATTTTGTATCTGATAAATGGCTCGAATATCTCTATAATGATGATGCAAGTTTCTATCTTGCAGTCGATCTTCGATCTATTGGTAATACTCATTTTCAACTCATACGTACTCTTTGCCAATCATCAAAAAAAGCTATTGACAATGCTTTTCAATCAACATTCACTTCGGCAACACTTGTCAATGCTCGTGGAGCTTTATTACAATCGAATTTAGTTCGTACTGAAGTCGATGCATTTGCTAATGACTTCATTAATAATATTGTCAGTGAACAACAACGCCGACATTCTTTATTAACCACATTTATCGATCAGAATTTTCTCGTAACTGCATTGGAAACATCTGCTATTCCGGTGATCGATACCAGCTCGTTAAGTTTGAAGATGGAAATGTCTCAATATTATGAAACATTTTTTGGTCAATCATCCGGTGGTTTCGGTGTTACCGGTGTTGTTACTTGTCTTTGCGATATGGGCTATGCTTGTTACTCACAAGTTGGCGTTTGTGAGAGTTCAGTGTATCAAAAAGATTATTATCAATTGCTTTCAACTTATGCTACGCCAAGAATATGTCCGACAGTTATCAGTGGTTTTAAATCGGGCTGTATGCCGCTCAAATCATTGCTTAAATCAACACTCGAATGTTATTATAATGAAACTTGTTTCAATGCAATTCTGATTTCTTTACCGACAAGCAACAGTTCGTTTGAAATTCTTCGAATGAATAATAATTTCAATAACGGATCCAATCCGAAGACAACTATTGAAACATTAGCGAATAAACTTATGATTGAACAATGGTCAACACAAATCAATTATTCTCTTTATTTTAATACATGTAAACCATTATCTTGTTCATATAGTTATACGAAACGAATGAACATTCTCTACATTATCACAACTCTTCTTGGACTTTTTGGTGGACTTACAGCAGTGCTTCGTTTTGTTTGTCCACAATTGATAAATCTATTTTATCGAATGAAAAAATGCATTTTTACTAAGCGAACAAATCATGTTCAAAAAGTTTCATCTGACAATGAACAAGTCAATTTATTCGGAAAAATACGTCATATTTTACTCACGCTGAATCTTTTCGAACGTCGAAATAGTGAAGTCGATGATATTCGACAACAAATCATTGCTACACGATTTTATGTTAGTGCTTTAATTGTTCTTACATTAATTCTTGTCATAGCTACCATATTTGATCAACGATTAATAACAACCATTGTACGAACACCGAATATAACTCAATTCGAAGATCTTTATCGTAGTGGAAAAATCAATCATTCATGTCCATGTTCTCAAATAGCTATTCAACGTTCGAAATTTATTTCTTTGATTCCAACCTTTCATCAAGTGTGTTCAAGTGTATTTGTTTCTGACATTTGGATGCATTATTTAGCTTGGTCAATCTATACTCGATCGTCATTTTACTATCTCGATATTCGTTCGTATGCATTAGATATGTTTCCAATCATTGAATCATTCTGTTCATTAGCTGATTATACTATTGGTAATGCAACAAGAAATTTTCTCGGTATCGATTGGGTTAGTACGCATGTATTACCACGTCAACAATTCGACGAACAAGCACAAATATTGATCACGGATTTTCAATTGAAAATAATAAAAACATTCAAACAAATCTACGATCTAGCACGACAAACTAATCAAGGCAATCAACTGCTTACGAGTCGATTGTCAACTTTGTTCTTTAACGGACTGTTCGATAATAGCAATCAATTGATTCGTATTCAAATTCAAACTTATCTCGGTGTACAATCATCGATCAATAGCACATTCGCGTCGTATTCATGTCTACTTAATGGATGTAATCCACCGTTAGGTTTATTTAATCAAACCGATGATGAGAATATATTTGTTTTGAATGAAGAAATTCCTGGATTGTACGGAGCACGTTATCCATTAGATGGTCTTAGAGTATCAACATTCGAATGTTTGTTCAATGAAAGTTGTATTCGAATGATGCTGTCCTATGACGCACCTGGTACTATATCTCAACATAATTTCACAGTATTGAATCCGAATATGTTGATTCATTATTCACCGAATACAAAACTAGCTGAGATAATCGATAATTTAATGATTGAACAATGGATATATACGACTGATTATCAAATCTATTATGATATATGCAAACCATCGGCATGTTCATATACGTCTTATCAACGATTTCATTGGATTTATACATTGACAGTTCTAACATCGGTTTTTGGAGGATTATGTGTAGCTCTTCGAATACTTTGTCCGTTGATAGTCAAAATATTTTTCAATTGTCGTCGAAAACAAAATGACGACTCGACAATTATCCGCACTAGTTTTATATCTCGAGTTCAACAATTGATATTGTCAATGAATCTCTTTGATTCGGATTCTCCTCATGAGTATGTTCAATATCGTGAACGTCTTGCAACACGTCTCTATGTGATTTTATTGATATTGATAACCGGATTTTTATTTGTTTATTTACTGTTCGAAGAACATACTCGTACAAAAACCGTCGAATTTCCATCATCAAATCAACTCAGTCAATTGCAGAAAAAATATCCAATGACATTGTCTTGCCCATGCATGAAAACATCAATAACCTATTCCACGTTTCTTACTCTCGAAGTATTTGCAAATTTTTAAAAGATGATAAAATTCTGTTGTTTTTTTTTCTAAAGGTCGTTGATTATCATCCGATTTGTTCAAGTTCATTTTTGTCAACAGATTATCTTCGAACATTGCTGAACCATGATCCACTTGTCGTACCTGAATCGATGTCATTTCAACGACAATTTCTTGCTGGTCAACTTTCTCTACTTGCTAATTATTGTTCATTGAGTAGAACAACAGTCAACGACTCGTTGACGGTCTTTCTTCGTCAGAAATTAATCACGGGTCAAGCTTTGACAGTTGAGCAATTTGGTGAACAAATTACGACAACTGTCAATCAATTACTTCTCGATATGTCTCTTTCACTTCAACATTCACTCGATTATTTTCATTCAATTCTTCATGGAAATACGATTATGTCAAGTTATGTTAGTAATTGGCGATTCGATCAAAATTCAACATTGTCCGGTCGTTCGACTATTCGTACGAGACCTGTTTGGTATGGCAATTGTTCGTGTGCTAGTCATTCGCACTGTTCATTACCAATGATCATTCAAAATCAGCATTTTGACGGTTTAGCTATCGGTTGTTTACCATCAACAGTTTTACTTCAATCGAATCTTCAATGTTTGTACAATCAAACCTGTCTCGATAGATTACACAATGTTTTATTTGATAACAACATCAACATGCCGACAGCTATCAACATGTCAACTCATTTTTCAATGAATACATCCATCGGTTCGCTTTTCAATGAATTATTCATTGAAAATCGGTTTCGACAATATAATTATGACGCATATTTTCAAATTTGTGAAGTACCAACATGTACATATACTTATACTCAACGAGCAGACATTCTCTATGTCATAACAACTATTATTGGTCTTTTTGGAGGATTAACTATTGTTCTTCGTCTCGTATGCCATCCAGCAATAAAAATATGTCTGTATTTGCTGGGTTTCATTCGAAAAAACCCAATCACGCCCGCAAATCAAATGTAACATTTTCTTTTCTATTTCTACTTCGACAATATTTATTTAAATTCTACGCTCTAGTTCGCCATCTATATAATAAAAAAAAGAGAGGACTAAATTTCATTTGTTAATTTACTAATCGTCACATTCTACAGGTACGGCAGTTGTATGGGTAAATTGATGTCGTCCTGGATGACAGATAGTCCACGTAAACAAGGCAATAATCTGTGGAATTATTTGAAAAAGATAAAACCCAAATTTAATTTCATTTGATTGATAATAATAATATGGAACTGATGTTACGATAAGATAAATACTTATGACTAAACATGATAAACTCGATGTAATCAAAAGAATCATTGCCTGTTTGGATTTGTTGATAAACGGTTTAGTTGCAAACCAGATTGAATAGAAAAGTAGTGCTACTGCGAAAATCATCGCACATGCCGTTTGTCGTAATACAAATGCTAGTTCGAGATTTCTGGTGTTGTATAACATCCGTGATGATATACTCATGATGACTGCCGATGATACACAACATATAACGGCTGAGATATTAATCGTTCGAGACAGACATGCTGTAAATTCACTTAATTGAAGAATAAATTCATAATTACTGAGAGTTAATGCACGATGAGTAATAGCAAGTAACATTCCCGAAACTGTATAGATCGTTCGTGTTCGACTTGCATCATTAAAATAGACGGCTCGAAGTACAAGTTCGATAAACAAAGATAAATGAGAAAGAAGAACAAGAGTGGTGAGTCGACGTGGTTGAAAACGTATGCGTATTGTTTGTACTAACCATCCAATCGTTGAAATACCGACTAAACTTGCCAGAACAATTGGAACAGATTTAACCAACGGATGTGTTAAATTCGAATGACCCGATTCGTTCGACATGAGAAGAAAAATAAACTTTGTGTGTGTATAATGCTCTGCTGTGCTAGTTAGTCGTCGAATAATTATATTCACATATATGCACGTTTATATACAACTATAATGGGCGAATAGGAATATTTCTTTTTTTTTTCCTTTCTCCTTTTTTTTCTTTTCTAGGGTAATTCGACAGAGCAGACAGAATATCCTCATCAAAATAAGTTGGTGATAGCAGGAAGGAGAAAAGTACGCTTGATACTTGCAAACATAACACATTAAAAATAAATCTTTAAGGCCGTCTTTTCATTAAAAAATGAAGTGAATGACAAAAGTCGTAAAGTAAAAGATTTTTTGACATATGGCTTTAATTTCATAGAGCCATGAGTTTTATCATTGTTGTAAAACAAGACACATGTTGTCGCATGCAAGAAAGAAAGGAGTATGATGGTTTCGTTGATAAAAAGAAATGTTTCATTATTTCGATGTTGCATTGTGATTTTTCTTGGAATATTAACGGTTATTACCTACTTTCAAAATCGACATATAAATACGGCATATAGACGTATATTCGAAATTAAATCGAATCGTTTATTTCAAACAACGATTGAATGTATAGGTGAATCATATCATCAATCATGTTTATATAGAAATCTTTATTTTGTTAATGAAACATTTATGATTTTGACTGTTAATGATACAGAATGGCCTTCATTCTACGATGTTCGAACAAATGCATTTGCTTTTTCTTCAACAAAGCCCAAAAAACATGAATTCAAAAATTATGTTGATCTTGAAAATTTTGTTCGTCAAATTGCTCGACCGAAAATAATTCCATCGTTGACAGTTTTCTTTGGTCAATATTGGCATTATAATATCGGTCATGCTCTATTCGATGGTCTCTATCCAGCATTTGTTGCATTGATACGATTTGCACCGCGACATCTTCAACCATTTCGAATCTTAGGTGATCTAGCCGAATGTAAGAATTGCTGGAGTGAAGATGTCTATCGTCGTTTTGCTGGTCTTGGATTGATAAAATTCAATATTTTCAAAAAAATGTCACGAAATCAATGGTTTCTATTCGATGAATTAGTTATGGGCAGTGGAACACTTTGTCAACGATGTACTCAACCAAATTTTCAACTATATGGTGGCATTGCATTGAATGGATCGAGATTATTTCGAGATCGAATGTATCGTCAACATGGATTAATTCCATCGATTGTTCAACATCGATCGAGAAATCGAACTCTCAATGCTTTAATTATTCATAACAAACGATTCACTAAAACCGATACAAAAGCTATTGAAGAAGCAATGAAAGAAATCAATCAATCGAAATTTCCATTGATTAATGTAACTTATATCTATTATGATCGAATCGAAGCACAAACATCGAATGTAACTTCTCTACCTGAATTCATCGATAATAATTTCATTGCACAATTAAAACTTATTCAACAAATGGACATACATATCAGTGGACCGGGAACAGGTCAAATGTATCAAACATTTTTGTCCGATGGAGCTGTGCATATCAATATTGGCGGACTTCGAGGAGACAAAAATGCGTCATATACATCTTATATGGAACAGTATGTCACAAGTGGTACACCGTATATCAAAGGTCTTTATTATCCAATGAATGAACGAGCAAAAGGAATAGAAAAAACTGAAGTTATTCGTTTGATTCAACAAGCTGCTCAAATGATCATCAATGGATTCGATTTGCCTGTTGATCCGTATGAGAATTTAGCTGTCGACGGAAAATTATTCATTGAAATGTGTCAACGAGATAGAGAATTTTGTTCGATGGTAACGACAAGAACGTCAAATTTTCCGTTTATTTGTGTACATTTATGGTTAGAAGATTTTGTACATGAATATCGTCAATGGTCGATCGATGGCTATCGTGAAAAGGGAAAAACAATTAAATGTTCGTTTAATCATACATTACTACGTGAACTACGAAATAAATATGAAATTCTATGGCCATAATATTGTTTTTTCTGCATGAATAATTGCTTCCTTTTTTGTTTTTAATTAATTATTATTATTTACGATTCATATATTTATAAAAAATAGTTTTTTTTTCTTCGCTAAAACAAACGATGTACGGTCACTATCAAGAACAATCGAAAGATAAAAATAATGAAGTTCAGCATGTTATACTCATATGGTTGGATAATACCATCGATAAAAACAGTGCTGGCTACAAAAAATCATTCAGCCAACTACGACAAGCAATAAATCGAGTCTATGCCTTTACCAACGATGAAGAATGTGTTCGTTTTCTCAAGACGACGATTCATAATTCTAAAGTTTGTATGATTATTTCTGATTCATTGGCTCGATATTTTCTACAACGAATTCATTCAATGACGAATGTTGAGAGGATATTTATTTGTCAAAAAAATGGAAATCATGATGCACAATGGAAAACATGGTCGAAAGTTCAAGGTGTTTACACATCGGTCGATTCGATTGCGAATAGTTTAACAAAAAAAGCTCGAATGCATGAACAAAATACATTACGATTTACGATTGTGCCTACAACCGGTGGTATTTCACAAGAAAAAATAAATAAACTAGATCCATCATTTATGTATACAATGGTTTTGAAAGAGATTATTGTTGGTATCGATTTCAATCGTCAGCATATCAAAGAATTCGCAAACGAATGTCGTCGATTATTCGCTAAGGATGATGAACCTCAAAAGTTACTTGATGTTGACAAAATCGAGAAAGAATATTTGAATTATTCACCTGTTTGGTGGTATTCACATGAAAGTTTTCTATATTCCTTGGTTAATAAGACTTTACGCGAGATGAATGTTAACATGATGATTAAATTAGGTTTTTTCATTGGTGATCTTCATCGACATCTTATTCGATTACATCAAGAACAATATCCTCGAAACAAGAAACATCATGAAATATCCAAATTATATCGTGGAATATCTGTATCAACAAAACAATTGATAGCCTTTCAACAAAATAAAGGTGGCTTAGTTGCATTCAATGATTTCTTATCGACTAGTGAGAGACATGAAGTGTCAATGAATTTTGCTAAACCAAACAGTTCAGAATCGGATTCCGTTGGTATTCTCTTTGTTTTAACTGTCGATCCAAGTCAATCGACGACACCATTTGCATCAATTGCACATCTTAGTGATTATCCAAACGAAAAAGAAGTACTCTTTTCAATGCATTCAATCTTTCGTATTCATAATGTTATTCCAATGACTGAACATCAGAATACGTATCAAGTCGAACTGTCACTTACATCTGACACTGATAAAGATATTCAACAACTCACGAATCTCTTACGAAAACAATACGCAGCAGAAAGTCATTCCGGATGGGCTCAAATGGCTTTCATTTTAAAAGAAATGGGTGAATATAAACAAGCTGAACAAATTTATAAAATTTTATTAGAACAAGAAACTCATGATGAAACAAGACACATTATCTATCATGATTTAGGAACGACGAAACAAGCGCAAGGACAATATCAAAGTGCTCTTGGATATTATACGAAATCATTAAAATTTTTCAAAAAAAGACTTCCAGAGAATCATCCACGGTTCGCTGATTTCTATAACAATATTGGCACTGTCCATTGTGAGTTGCATAATTATCAACAAGCACTAGCATATTTTCAGAAAGCTTTGGAAATAAGTGAGAAAAAATCACCTCTAGATTATCTTGAAATAGCGGGATACCATTACAATATTGGTATCATTTACGGTGACATGGAGAATCATTCAAGATCATTATCATATCTTCAAAAAGCGCTTCACATTCGACAGCAAAACCTGCCGCCAACTCATCCCGACTTAGCTAACACATTCGATAGTATCGGTGAAGCGTACAGTGATTTACATGATCATTCGAGAGCGTTAGAACATTTTCAAAAAGCATTAACTATTCGACAAAGTTCACTGCCTGATAAACATCATGCGATAGCTACTTCTTATGAACACATCGGTATGGTGTATTTAAGTATGAAAAATTATTCACAAGCATTAAAATATTTGGAACACGCTCTTGCAATTCAACAATCATCATCGTCTGTAAATCCAGTGGATTTAGCAGGCACCTATAATAATATAGGCATAATTTATGTTGACATGAGAAATTTTCCAAAAGCATTATCGTATTATCAAAAAGCATTGGCAATTCAACAACGAATGCTTCCAGCAAATCATCCAGATTTATTTCGATCTCATGCAAACATACGCAGTGTTTACATAGCAATGAGACAATACGGACTAATCTATTAATTTTTTTTATATCTTTCCTCATAACTAATTCGAATAAGTATTTTACAAGTAAGGATGAGTCCTTGTTCCAGTTGTATGTCGATTGTGCAATCCAATGATGCTAGGTCTTATTTGATCTGATTGAAACAATTTTTGAGCCATTGTTTTTAATTGAGGAATTGTACAAATTAATGTTACAGTTAAACTTGATACTGATATTGATACGGGCAAAAATGCAATACGCATTGTGAGTGGATGTTCTTCTCCTACTACAGCCACATACACAATCATACCCATAGCTGGAATGCCAAGAATCAGTAGTAAACAAACAATGATTAATATTCTTTGAATAACAATAAAATCTCGATTTTGTTGAAGAAGAATTGCCATTGTAAGATTACTTCGTTGTTTTCTTAAATAGTTTGTTATAAAGATATAGATCGATAATAAAGCGAGGAATGGCACAATATAAGCAACAGAAGCTGCCCAAACGACACTTAAAATATTTAAAATTGATGCATAACAAAAGTGGTCATTTTTCAAATAAATAACACCATTCCAATTGATTTCAGGTGATAATAAAATACAACAAACAATGATTTCAATGATGACGAGTACTACTTGTAGTGAATAATTTTCGATCCAACGATTATGAAAGTAAACAATTCGAATAAATCGATAGAATGCCTTCAATGACAATCAGATAAAACTATATTATAAATAAACTATATTTCTTACTTGATTGATAAATGTCATATAGAAAATGTAGAGAAAAATGAGTGCGAGATAGCCTGACACTATGCATGATAATGTGTTAAAATTCATACCATACAAATCACCTAATATTGTTTGAACATTGGTCGATATTAACAAACAAGAATAAAGTAATATAACAAAATAAATATGAGCACAAAGTCTAATTCCCATTTGATCTTCTTGTTTTATTTTCCTTGTATAAATATTGTATATCAATATGATTAAAATAATAAGTGACATGATACATGCAAATATGTTTGCAGTTAATTCAGTTAAAGTTAAAATGAATCCACTCGTCTTCATTGTATCTGATAACATTTTTTTGTATAAAATATATTGAGTATAGAGCTGATGGAATATAATTTCAAATTTTTGTATGGTTACTTTACTTAGATTTAATTATATTGTTAAATGTAGAACAAACTGTGTGTTTTATTAAATTGCCTTCTTTATATCGTTTTAATATAGAACATAAAAGATTATACCCCCCAAAAATTTGTAAACTCATTGACATCAAATTACAATTACGTAAATCAACGGCATAGGAATAAATAGCTCAGTGTAATCGTCGAGTAGTTTATTTTAAATTAAGAAATTGTAAATAATAACGATATAACCCGTAGTTCAATCGAAACGATTTTTACTGGAAATACACCTTTCTATTTTGAGCATCTCTTTATTTTAAACATATGTTCTTTCACCTCATTCAAAGCGTCAAATGGATGGTTGGAAAAGTGAATAATTATATGGACAGGATCTTCACAGAAAGCTGACGTAAAGAGAACAGATTTTATTAATTTTTTTTATGTTTGTCAATTACATAGGTGAGAACAATCAGCATTTCTTAAAGCAAAGTATTATCTCGGGCTGTTAAGGTGACATTGCAGAATAATAGAAAGATACAAAATTGAACTTATTAACATTAAGTTGACTTTACAATCAAAGTTTAAATGGGTCCCATCATTCAATTTGTATACTTAGCATTTTATATGAATGCACGTTTCTTTAAAATTTCCTCGTTTTATTCTTTTATGAATACCAACATGACATTTGGTGTTTAAGAGTTACCACTGGTAGCAATTCTTTGTTGATTTGGAATTGTACTAGCAACAGTTGCGATTCGATTTCTTCGATAAAATTTCATGGCAATAATTTTCAACTGAGGAATTGTAAATATTAATGATATAGTTAAGCCTGATACTGAAACAGATACTGGAAAGAAGGAAATTCGTACTGTTAATACATTTTCTTTACCACTTATAATATACAACAATATCATAATCATGCCAGGAATACCAAGAATTAATAGCAAACAAACAATAACTAGTATGCGTTGAATCACGATAAAATCTCGATTTTGTTGCAAAAGAATTACCATTGCTAAATTAGCTCGATGATTGTGCAAATATTTTGTAATAAAAATATAAATCATAAATAGTATTGAAAATGGAACAATGTAACCGACAAATGCTCCCCATAATATACCTAACAAATTTGTAAATGATGCATAACAAAAGTGATCATATTCAAGATAAACAACAGCATTCCATGGGATTAAAGGAGTTAATAAAATACATCCAAGAATAAATTCAACTACAATAAGCAATACTTGTAGCCATAGTTTCTCAACCCAAGCTTTTTGATAATAAACAATTCGCATTAAACGATAGAGTGCCTGATTGATAAATGTCATGTACAGTATGTAGATAACAAGAATCATTAAATATCCAGATATTATGCATAATGATGAATGGAAATCTTTTTCATAGATATCACCTAATATTGTTTGAATATTCGATGATATTAAAAGACATGAATAAACGAATATAGTAAAATAAATATTAGCACAAAGTTTAATACTCGTTCGATCTTTTCGTCTGATTTTTTTCCTATAAATATTATAGAGCAATATAATTAGAACAACGAATGATAATAAAGATGCAAAGATATTCAAACTAAATTCTGTTGAAGTTATAATAAATCCAATTGTTCTATTTCTGGATGATAACATTTTAGAAGTCGGTCATATAATTAAACTAAATATGTAAGTTTTGGAATAAAAAAAACGTTCAAGTGTAATTATATATTCCTTCATATATTTCTGAACTTTGGTGTTATTAATAAAGAAATATTATTTGTAATGTTTCTTACCGATAGTATTTTTTGCTTCCTGTATAAAGTATCTGTAACAGGAAATTATATCCCGTGAGCATATTGAGTGAAGAAATAATAGATATACAACAATATATATATAGAGCAAGAGAGAGAGATAGTGTGATGAGGTTTAATTGAAGATCAATTCGATTGTATTGTTGTTGAGATTTGTGTGAGATTTGATTATCATCCGTATATCGAAAATATCTTTTTATCTCTTAACTTCAGATTCTCCAAAGTTTATTGAATGATGATAAAGGTTTTATGAAATAAATTAACAAACTTGCTATTAGAAAAATAACAAGACAATATTTCAACATAAACTTAACGGTTTGTGTCTTTTTCGATTCTTTGTTTTCATCAGGAACATTCATTAAATCAACATCTGTTGAAACAGGTTTTACTAATAGAAATAAATATGACGAGATAAAAATCACGATGGCTCCTAAGAAAATAGTTAAATTTGCTTTGATTTTAAATACTGCCACATTGATATATAAAAGAACACCAGTAGCACACGCCGTACTGAATGTTTTCACAATAACATCGGCATATTTATAAACAAATGTAATGACAATACCTAAGACAGAATTACATAGAATAATAGCTATTACCATTAATGAATATCCTTCAAAAAATTGTTTTCTTGTTTCATTTTTAACAAATAAATCCGGGAAAAAGAAGAATAATGTCAAATTAAGTGTCAATCCAAATGTATAGAGTACGGCATTTTGTATATGCATATTAACAGAATATGTTTTAATAAGACGTTCATTCCAAACTGAACAAATTGCTGTTATTAAAGTGCTAACAATTAAAGTAATATAATCTTTAATAGCTAGAAATGGTACATCTCGACATGAATCATATTGAACGATAACTAAACCGACAACTTGTAAAATAATTGAAGCCCATTGTTCTCGCACAAGCGTACGTTCACAAAATAACCATAGCAGAATGGCTGATAGAATTGATGAGAAAGATTTGAACATAGAAATCGATGCCATATCTACATATAAATAGAGTACAAATGCTAATTGATTATTGATAACATATAATAATGCTAAACCAAAAGTATAAGCAATGAAAATGCTTTGTACTTCTTTTCGAAACCATGCATAACATGCTAAAAATCTATTATAAATTTTATTATTCGATGACGAATCATCTATCGATACAGATAACCAGATAAAAGTTAAACTTATACATAATTTGATGAATTCAGCTGATGCTATAGCTGATAATGGTGAATACGTATATTTTCCTTTTGTTTGCGAGAATTTATAAACAATCGAAACAAGTACTTGTACTAATAGAAGTACTAAAAAAGCTAAGATTTTTGTATCAAAAATCATTTTGTATATCTAAAAAGAAAAAAAAGAATTCAATTATCAAATAGTGCTATTTTTTCTAGTAAGATAGACTGCTTCAGATTCTAAAATTTCAATCAATGTCTGTCTGATATCATCTTTAGATAGGTCTATTCGATGACCACATCGTTTTTGTTTGATATTCTCTGATGTTGAACCACCTGCACAACAATCTCCCCAACAATCATAAAGTCGAGTGATAATCGAGTGAAATGGTGTTTCACGACGAGTAAGATCGATAATATTTACCATCGTAGGTATCGCAATTTCATGGAAATTTTTAACTTCATAGAACACATTTGATAAATCAATAAAATCTTGAAAGAAACATCTCGGTATATAATAGATATCAGACCATCTATAATCATAGAATTTTGTCTTTTCGTTTTTATATTCAAATACGTATATTACATTACCCTCCACAGAAAGTACGTGCATCAGTTACAAAACGCTTCGGATATTTTTTTGCGACCATTTCTGTAGCATTGAGTGCGACACGATGATACCCGTTATTCCATGCCCACCAATCCCAACCTGATGTGTTTTGTACACATCGAAATGGCGGTAAAGGTGAATCGGGAAACCAAATATGATGAAAATTCAAATTATCAAATTTGAAAGGATTTATCCATGCCTCAAATTCAACAATAGAAGATATCTTTGAATGTAATTTATAGTATATAATGACTTACATCAAAATGAAAATATAATAAACCTTCTATAGTTGAATGATTTTGCAATAAAATATGCATGGTATCTGCTATAGCTTTGTATTCAGTCGGTCCATCTTCCCATCCATCACCAGTTAAAGTAAGGTTCGAAGATTTATTTGGTATAGAATAATGTAGTTGTGCAAAGAAAGGCCGATATTTCTCCATAACAGGTATTCTTTCGTTATGTGCTGAATTCCATCTGATAAAACCAAGAGTATTCCGAAAAGGTGATACTAATTGGTTATTATCGACTGAGGTAAAATGTTGTAGTCGTTGTTTTTCATTAGAATGATAAAAGTAAAATACACAGAAAATAAGGCTAATCAATATAATTCCCCGAAGATGTTTGCTATCGAATTGTATTGGTATAGTGTACATGTTTTAAAAATGAGACAAAATATAATCTATAAATAATAGACGATATATATATATATATATATTTTTATTACGAATATAAAATAAAAGAAAGGAACTAATAGCAATAATAAAATATTGAATGTCTACCTTTATTTAGGCAAGAAAATGTTCTCAACTAAATTCCAGATGAGATTCTTTTTTCGATGATCAAAATTATCTGGATAACTATGAAAAGTATTATAAATTAGATAACCAGCTAGTTTAACGATACGATCATCATTAGGTGAAGAGATAATCTGTTGATCGATTAAATACGCCCAAAATAATTGATCAATTTTAGTGAATATTGAATGAGGAATATGTTCACCAAATTCTAATATATAATCAAGACCAATAATTGATTGATAGATTTTGGCATAATCATAAAATCGATCACCTTTGATCGTAAATTTATCATGTATTTTTCCTCTCATATCAATAAATTTGAATTCACTTTTATGAAATAAAATATTCGAAAACCATAAATCTCCATGAATGACATCGTTGATAGGAACCAATTTCGAAAGATACTCATTTAAGAATATCTTAATGTTATTGTAAATTGTATCAAAATTTTCGAATGGATAATTATGCCGACATTGACTTCGCTCTTCAAATTTATTTTGATAATGTAAACGAAGATCTTCTTGTTCGATTTGAACTCCATCATCAAGTGATGTTGAATGAATAATTTTCACAGTATTCAAAAGTTTAACAAGAAGAAAATCTTGTAAGAGTCCTTCGTTATATATTTTACTTAATAATGTTCCATCGATAAATTCAAGTAAGAATCGATTATCATTTTCGATACTAATCAATGTAGGAAAATATTTATTCAACGATGAAAATTGAATATGATTATAAAACCAAATTTCTCCGAGTAATGACGGTCCTTCTTTCATAATTCTTGCTTTATTAATTCGTCTTACTTTATTATATTTATTTGCTCGATAATCATAAACTGATATTGAATTATCGAAAAAACCAATTTGTTCGAATAGATTCTTATCAAACGTATTGAATGCTTTATCATCAATATAAATATCGGCCCAAGGTTTTCCAAAATATAATTCATCGAATGGAATTTCGAATTGATTTAATGTTTCTAATGTTGTTTGACCAACAACTTTAATTACTTTGCCAATATTATCATTGCAAGTAACCATTTTTCTTGCTGTATAGATAATAATATCATGTCCTTGAGATTTTAATAATTGTAATAAATGTTTTATATGTTCAATTGGTTTAACAGTTGAATAATCTTTATATTTAGTTGGATATGAAAAAATAGTATTGTCTAAATCAACGACAATTCGAAGTTTTTTCTTCGTAATTTTTTCGATATTAAGTAGAATATCTTTTGGTGTACCAAGACTAAATGATTTTGATAATGGATAAGATTTAATTTGAATATTATTTGTTAACATTTTTTTAAATACATAAGATAAAAATGGTTCATCTTCAGTTGTTTCCATAATTTCTTTTAAATAATGTAAACATGTATCATAATTTTGAAATCCATATCCTCCCATACAAATATGATCCGATATCATTTGACGTTCTTGAATTTTTAAAATATTATTATTATTATCTGTTTGCACGAAACTGTAGTGCAAAAGATTGGTAGGATTTTTGTTTATTAATAAAAAATTACCAGTAGGCAAATCGTTCAATGATGGAAAACCTGCGTAAATATTATCATTATCCAAAAAGAGTATTTGTTCATCATTGGATACGTTTAATTTTTTCAATCCAAGAAAACATGTTTCAACTGGACCTCGAGTACGAAAACCGATTTCAATGAATTCAAAAGTAATATCTTTATATGAATTAATTAAGAATTCTTTTAAACCATAATTTTCCAATTCATAATAATAAAAGACTGTTAATACCTTTAATACACTTTTCAATTCATCGATTACATACTCGATAAGTGGACGTCCCAGTACATAATTCAATGGTTTCGGATAGATATTTTCAAAACGTGTTCCACTTCCACCACATAAGAGAATAACCTTCATAGTCGTCGTCTTTCAAATTCAAACAAATCAAAAACTGAAAAATTATTCTTTTTTTATGAACTTCCGTTTCAGCGTGACAGCGCGGTCATGTTAACTTCATATCAATTATTTATTTATATACCGTCTACATTTTTTTTCCTTCTATTCTAAAAAGAGAATTGTCACATCTTTTCACCGATATAATTATCTTGATAACTTTTATTTCCTTTTTTTTGCTTCCTTATCGTTCTTGAAACGTAATTATTTTCTAATGGAGAATTTTCTCTACGATTATGGCCTTTATACTTTTATTTTACTGAATCAGACATATTAAAAACTTTTTTCCTCCTTGACAGCAGTAACACAATCAGAAATTTTTGATAAAATGGGCAAAGTACGCCGGTGTCAGAAAAAAAAAAACGGCGGGCGAAATGGGCAGGATTTTTATTGATGGGCCAAACAAAATACTAATAACGTAAAAAAAAACCAAAAATATTAAATGATGTCCTTCTAATCAGGGATGTATAGGAGTATCAGTTCTTGGTTTCCTTCTTGAGAATCTGGAAACCTGGAACTCTATGACAACACGGTTCAAGAACATATTTATTTCTCACTAGTAACTAAGGAAATATTGTTCGCAATTTTGCAATAAAATGACTGACAAAATTATTCATCCACTCTTACTGCATCACTTTACCTTCTATGTCATTGGAGGAAGAGAAATATTAAAGAGATCACATTTCCATCATCGTATACTTCATGATATTGATATCGAATGATATTCATAAGAGATCATATCAATTTTCAAAAAAGACAACTTTTACTTAGACTATTGAATACTATCTGTACGGCAGAGTCCGTTTGGGGGGGGGGGGGATTCTAATCAGAAATCTCCCAACCGACTCTATATTGTATAGCAAAATATAGATTTTTATTACCTATTCTATTACCTTATTTCAACTTAAGCATACTATCTAGTTCTTTAACCCTTTCCAGTCGGATGTATCCATTTGAATACATCCAGTCATATAAGGTAAAAGAATCCGAAATTGTTTTTCTTTTGTATTATGTTAAATGATGAGTGTCATCATTTTTTAGCCGAAATATTTGTCATTAAGTATAACGAACATCATTTGTACATTTTATCTTTCAACTTATTGATCCATCAATAGTAAATGATCGGTTTCTGTCTCTCACTATCATCATTTCAAAATTGAAGTCTCACAAAAAAATCTGATGTTTTTTTTAATATTTCGTATTACTACAGCGGAATGCTTACTCAAATTTGGCATACTTTAAGCACTACGGCTGATAGAACGAGATTGCTCATCATTAAATCCAATAAATGCTGAAATTAACCTTAAGTATCCACTAAGTTTGTCTAACTTACGTTTGCTAATAAGTACACTGTAAAAAAATCTGGAGAATAATCAAGGATAAAATGATTTTTGATACTCCAAGAAATGAAAAAAGAAATGTGCAACGTATGAAAAATCTCTTCCGTAATCATGTTTTATTGTGTGCTTAAAAAACGAAAAAAAAAAGAGTTATTGCATGTTGCAATGTCATAAAACTTAGTTCTTCTAGTGTTTGATTAGATTATGCATGCACCAATACCAAAATCAGTTTTGAAATTTCGGTTTTGATGGTATTGGTTTTGGTTTTGAAATAGATTTGGTGGTATTGGTTTTGGTTTTGAAAAAGTTTTGGTTTTGACGATACCAATTTTGGTTTTGACATTATAAGAGAAAAGTCATAACTATCATCATGTTATATACTTAGTGCTATGTCAACCACTTCAAAGGTTACTGAGTACATTGTCGTTATAGCCAAGGGTCAAGAGTAAAAGGAGTTTATCGAAGAAATCTGATATTTAGTAGAGTACTGGAGGAAAATGTTGTTATAAATAAAATTCAATCATCGCCACAAGCCAAAACCAAAACTTTTTCAAAACCAAGACCACACCAAAACCAAAACCATCAAAACCAAGACTTTTGGGATTGGTGCATGCATAGATTAGATACTTCCATTCTTTTTTTTCTTTTTACATAAGTTTGATGAATAAATGAAAAAAATCATAAAATATTGCACTATGATAGATAAAAATGAAAAATAAACTGTTAAATTTGGATTCATAGTGACCGGGTGTATCCAAATGGATACATCACTGCATTCTGTGTAGAAAGCAACACTTAGTTTCGAAAAGTGAAATTTTCTTATCTTCATTAATAAGAATTAATAAAAATTCAGAAAAAGATTTTTTTATTCTTTCTATTCTGGTAGCTGTCTGGAAAGGATTATAGCGCCTATAAACTAAAAATACAGTTTTCTTTTAATCTGAATGAATAATTTTGAAATACAAAACAAAATCCATATTATGTTTATTTGAAATCAATATCAGACAAATGCAAAGGGAAGTCTGAAAAAATTTACGCATAGATTCGATATCATGGACTATATCATAAGTGGAAATGTGATCTTTAATATTTATCTTTCTTTAATAACACAGACGGTAAAGTAACATCATAAGAGTAGACGAATAACTTTGACTGCTACTGTGTGCAGAAAATTAAGTTTCGTTTGAAAATAAGAGCACGTGGCACATTCTTAAGTACACAAACCACTATACAGTTGAGAATTCCAGCTCTTAAAAATCTAACGAGTGGCCCATAAATAACCGACCTCTATGTATTTTCAAGATTTCTCCTCTCTAATCTGTGGGATTACAATTTTCTTTTTTATGAAAAGAAAACGCTTAAAATTCTCTACGAGGATGAACATGATTCAACTTTAAAGTTACTTTAACTATAGAAGAAAATGTGAAAATGGTGATGATTCAACAAAAATATATCTTAATTTCTCTGGATCAGTTTCATTAACAACGATTAAATCATAGATTGAAATGCTCAACAAAACAGGATCTATCGATATCACATTCTCCCAATTGTCCACGTTCCGTTTGAACGAAGGTGAGGGTGTGGTTCGGCGCATATGCTGAAGGTCTGAGTGTACCAGTGATTATGGAGAAGAGAACAATGGATTCGCAAAGATATATCAACGACGTTTGTCCCATTGCTGTGAAATCCGGCAAGAAAATGTTGGGAATCAATTAGTGTTCTCAACAAGATAGTGTCAAACCTCATACACATCACTTAACTCAAAAATGGTGTGCTGATCATTTTCTTGATTTTATTTCGAAGGATCGTTGGTGAAAAATTACAGTTTATAGAATGAACTAGCTGAATCTATCGACTGGAAGAACATAGTAACAAAGGCAACAATGATAGATGAAATAAAACGTTCTGTCAAAAAAATTGAAAAAGAAAAATTTTACATTTTTACTTGATTTTACTGTACGATCACGTTTAATTCAAAAAAATTAAGGAAATTATATTTGTTAAATAAAGTTAGACCGCGTTGTGCAGATTTTCAAGCGCTATCTTTTAATAAAAAAGAAAATTGTAATCCCACAGATAAGAGAGGAGAAATCTTAAAAATACATACAAGGTCGGTTCTTTATGAGCTACCCGTTACTTATGTTAAATAATTAAATATTTGAATTCAACTGTCACGTATGACATGTATGCAAAACGGTGAAAGGAAAAGAATAATTTTATATTTATTTTAATCTTTTTTTTGTGACTGTAAATGAATAATTGTTGAAAAATGATCAGATTTCTATTTGATAAATAAAACGTCCTACGTGAAATTATTTTCTTTGTTGTAATAAACATCTTTTTTAGTCATTCTATTGTTTGAATATGTCTATTCGAATTTGCATAGGATTTCTTCCTATTAAAAACATCATTAGTAATTTTTATCAGAAGAAAGAATTCGTTTGTTTTAATATTTGATTTGTATTTTTTTTAGCTCTTTCATTATGACACAAAGCAATTTCAGTTGTTATGAATATCGTTTTCAATTTGGAAGTTATCTTGAAACGAATAAAGTGTATATTCTAATGATAACAACATTAAATCCAAATGAGAGAGGATCTTTTACATTATATTTGTCACTGGTCCACATAATGTCACTCTCAATCGAATAGACAAAAAACATAGCAGCTGTATTGTTGGTGATCAATGCCATTTGCATACAAAGGGTATTGGTTTGACTATCAATGATATTTTACGCAATCAGATTCACCCAATCATATCGTTTACGAAACAATCAGCATTGATACAAGCAACCGCTGGTATTACCATGATTATGTTTTTGATTGGTTTCATTAATGGTATCTTATCTTTGATAACATTTCAAAATAAAGAATTAAGAAAAGTCGGCTGTGGATTATATTTGTTAGCATCTTCAATTACATCTCTACTAACAATTACTACATTTGCAATTAAATTTTGGTTTACCGTTCTTATTCAACTTCATTCAACTATTCGTTCATCAATTCTTCGAATTGATTGTGCATTTCTTGGTCCTGTCTTAAAACTATGTTTGTACTTAGATGGTTGGTTAAATGCTTGTGTTGCCTTTGAAAGAAGTGTCAATGTATCAAAGGGAGTTCAATTTGACAAAAAACGAAGTATACATGCAGCTCGATGGATTATTTTAATCTTGCCTATTTTCATCATTGGTACTATTGTTCACGAACCGATCCATCATGAATTATTTGAATATAAATTGTAAAACTTATTCTTCAAGTGATCAATGAGATTAGAAAAAAGCACAACGTATGTCTTTGAGTCAAAGATTTTGACTGATATTCTAACTCTATTTGTTTTAACTCTTGCACATTAGGGAATTGCAGTCAGCCGCCTCATCTACTCGGTTTTGTCTCGAGTGGAATTCTAGTTGTCCTTTTCGTTTTGCCAACGAAATTATATTTTGATGAATTTAAAAAAGGTATTCAACAGTATCGACAAACATTTCGAAGACTCATCTCTTGCTTTCCATGTTTATCTTCTTAAATAATTTATCTTCATGTGTAAAAGAAAAAGCCAACATGTATATTTCTTATGATGGTTATTATGACACTCGACGCTGCTCTCGAACGAGAAGTCAATAAACTCATTAGTACTCAATGGAGAAATCAACCTGGTGACAAAAATCGTATAGGAGATCGATGGGCTATCGTTTTGACAAAAGAAAACACATGCTACAATTACAGTGGGGTGCAAAAGTCTTTGCCTTATACATAGATAAACTTGTTAAGAATCTATCGCGAAAAGTTTTTCGAGGGGATTTTGTGGGGATGTTCTTGCATATAGGTGTACATATACACATATCTGTATATGACGATATTTGTTGGAAACATCCTTTCGTTTAAATAAAAATGACTCAACAATGGATTCGGAACTGTATGAAAACTAAAGGTTCGATCATCTTATTATTCGTTTCGAAATATTATGGATGGTCCCTATTTCATTTGAATTCTACAAAATCACGTTGTTCCTAATGTCAGAAGGCAGTTTGGTACACATTGGACACTACAGATGAACGATGATCCAAAGCATAGAAGTCGAATGGGTCAAAACTTCTGGTCATATGAAGTACCAAAAGTTATAAATTGATCTGAGCATAGCCCGGCCGTTAATTCAGTGGAAAACCTTTCGTCGGTAATCAGATGGCATGTCGGAAAGTGAAAACTGACAAATCTCAGAGAATTAATTATTAATTTTGATACTTTCTTATATTGAACCCTGCCTCATCAGTGGGTATATTTAGTTTTTTTCTTCGTCGTTCATTTCATAATAAATAAATGAAATACTGAAGGCAAATCAAAGATTTTTGCATCCTTCTGTAGGTATCCATTTATGAATTAATTAAATGTTGCACTTTATACCTTTCTTATTTTAAATATAGAACACACAAGAAATGTGGTAGATGATACTGCCAGTTTTAATTAAGTCCGACTAGAGTACAACGATCGAGGCAGTTAGAATTCAATAATTCTGCTGCACGATCTCTAACGTCATTTGATTTACTTTTAATGCATTTCTATTGAATGAAAGTCAATTATATTGGACGGAAAAACAGCTTTATTTTTATTCAAAATTACAACATTATATATCAAACTACAGTCGTTACATAAACTCCATTTTGATGTGACGCAGCATGAACGCTATTTATCACTTGAGTTGCTCGATAGAATTTCTCGATCATTGTTTTCAATTGAGGAATCATAACCATCAGTGATACACTTAAACTTGATACTGATATTGATACAGGCAAAAATCCGATACGTATTGCAAGCGGATGTTCTTCTCCTACTACTAACACATACGCAATCATACCCATAGCTGGAATACCAAGAACAAGTAGCAAACATACAATTAATAATACACGTCGAATAACAATAAAATCTCGATTTTGACTTAATTGAATCAATAATCCTAAATTGTTTCGTCGTTTTCTTAAATATTTTGTTATAAAGACATAGATCAAAAGTAAGATCATAAATGGGACTATATAGACAACAGCTGCTACCCAAAGGACACCGAGGATATTTGAAAATGATGCGTAGCAAAAGTAATAGTTTTCCAAATAAATAATCCCATTCCAATTGATTTCAGGCGATAATAAAATACAACAAACAATGATTTCAATGATGACGAGTACTACTTGTAGTGAATAATTTTCGATCCAACGATTATGAAAGTAAACAATTCGAATAAATCGATAGAATGCCTTCAATGACAATCAGATAAAACTATATTATAAATAAACTATATTTCTTACTTGATTGATAAATGTCATATAGAAAAAGTAGATAAAAATGAATGCGATATAACCTGACACTATGCATGATAATGTGTTAAAATTCATACCATACAAATCACCTAATATTGTTTGAACATTGGTTGATATTAACAAAGAAGAACAAAGTAGTATGGCAAAATAAATATGAGCACAAAGTTTAATTCCCATTCGATCTTCTCGTTTTATTTTCTTTGTATAAATATTGTAGAACAATAGAATTAAGATGACAAGTGATACTACACATGCAAGTAGGTTGAGACATAATTCAGTTAAAGTTAAAATGAATCCCGACGTTTTATTTGTATTTGTTAACATTTGCGTGATGCTTAGTTGAGCTGAAACTAAATTCAGTTAAAAAGAAACGATAAAATTATGATACAGAAATAAGTAAAAACCATTTATTATTATAGAGACAGTAAAGGGAAGTATTTTGATTAATTAAACTATATCTTTTGTGTATGCTTCCGTTGACAATCTTATTATCAATATTAAGGCAATAAAGCTGCATGTTATGTCTTTGTAAGAAAACCCTTAACAAAAAATTAATAAGAACATGCTCAGTGCAGAGTCCAAAGAATGAACAACAAAAAAAGCAGAAAAATATTGCATCTTGAAGCGTAGAATCCGAGTGAATATTTATTCATGAAAGAACTGTTGATTTATAATATAAAATCAACAAGAAATTTTTCGATTAAATTAGTCGTTCCCATCACGAATTTGATCGTTTACAGACGATTTTTGACATAGATATAAGTTGTCGGCGAAATGATATTTGTTGGTAATAAATTTCGAGTTCATTTTTTTAATTAAAAAATGTAATTTGTTACTGTAGAGAATGTAGACTTTGCTACTTTTTTTTAGAAGAAAAAAGTGGGCATTGATGCTTATAAAGTGAGAATATTCTTTTCAAGACTAGATAGTGTATGGACAAAAAATTTGAGTGAAATACAATCAGAAGTATGAGTTAGTTAGTTAGTTGTGGTTCGACCATGTAGAGAGACATGTGTTGTACCAACTTGATTATAATTTTTACAACATTAAAACTGCATGTACATATTATCGAAATGCTCCAGTGAATGTTTTTTGAAACAAATCAAATCCGCCACTAACTTCCCGTACATTCGTCATTGTAGTCTATCATGCTTCGATTTTTCGCTCGAAAATCAAATGGAGTGACTCACTCTCAAGAAATTTCGCATTTATATATTACATGACAAGCATGATTATTCGTTTCTTTCACTTTCCATTCATTTTAATATGCTGTATATTTTTGTTTACTTATAAGCTTCGTACTTTTTTTTTCTGAACTATGCAAATAAATAGCATAATCGATAGCCGATCATGTAGAAGAAAAAAAAGACAGCAATCATATTAAAATGCATTTTACGAACAACACCCCGTTCGTATACATCAGAAACGAAATAAATAAATTTTATTGATGCGTATAAGTGCATTTAGTATCATTAAGAAAAATGGATCAGGTGAATTTTTCATCCAATAAGATATACCTGTCATTTTGGATACATATAGAAAAAAATGATGATCATTTATGACAAGCGAAAGGATAGAAAAACTGCTTATTTATTTTTTTTTCACAATCATAATATCCAAGCTAAAATGTTTCTTAAATGACGATCATTTTCGTATCAAGATCAGTTGATATTCATTCTTCGATGATAAGAACAAATAGCTGAAGACTTAAATCATCGGTTACAATTTTCTTTCGAAAGAGAAACGTGTACTAAAAAACGTTATTCACCTGTATATTTTCCGTACATATATATACACTGCGTTGAAATGAAAAGGCTCGTCCTTTTTATCTCAATAATATTTTTGCTTATTCGATTGAAGCTTATTATCGAAAATCGTATTAAACAATCAAATTCTTTTCAAGTTTAGATATTTTACGTATATCATGGACGTAAATGATGAACAGTTCGACTATGTTGATGCTGATGCTGATGTTGATCAGCCTGATGAGTAAGTGTAATCACTCTATTCGAATCTGCATACGTTCATCTTATAAAAACAGACGACTAACATTAAAATACTCTCTCTCTCTCTCTCTTGTCTTTGTATATCTTTATACTTGAATAATCATTCTAGGAGTCACCGATTTTTCGGTAGAAAATTAACAATAATAATTACCGGAGTAGTATTCGGTGTTGCTTGTGCAATAGTATTGGCATTGTTACCATTATATTTATCTAAA
>Ga0209960_1000699_pt1 | contig 61632 bp, 47 predicted proteins | sample ThiBiot_500_plan_2_FD_183947 | JGI IMG/M metagenome (GOLD analysis project Ga0209960, IMG submission 183947) | Wastewater bioreactor microbial communities from Cape Town, South Africa - Thiocy_expt_500_plan (SPAdes) | ecosystem: Engineered > Bioreactor > Thiocyanate-remediating >... | reverse complement strand
TGCCGGACCAAAACCGAGCTTCAAAGTCTACCCTTTTATTTTTCAATCGTTTTTGTATTTACTTTGTTTAATGACCGCATAGGAGGAAGCCTTGGAATCTTTCTTACAAAGCTCCCCGCCCATACAAGCCAAAAATTAATATGAATGAAAATTATGTCCCGTGAAAGCTGTAAAGCCGCAATGAGTTGTACACCTCATTGTATCGTGTCTTATGATACTGTATTTTGAAAGCGTCTTAGATTGTAGAAATAGCGGACAGCATTGGAAATAAAAACGGCGTGGAACTCTACATTATCAGCTTTTGAGGCACTGGTATACCGAGAGACAGACAAGAGAGCCCACGCCTAGGTCGTGAGCTTAAAAACTTATCCTCTTGTCTCAATTAAAAATTACCAGTTTTCAAAAGCAAGATTCTAAGCAATAGCTTCTATTATTTTGTTGAAGTATCGCAAAGTTACATTTCAGTAACTTATTTTACAAATATAGCAAAAATATTGACAATTCGGATTTAAGTCCGAATTTTTTAGTAAAATATCACTTTTATTTGTTTACATGAAAATTGCAAATAGAAAGATTGTTGAATTTATAAGGGATAAATGGGTTATTCCTTTGAACAATAATAGTCAATTTGCAACCGAAAACAATATTGATGAAAAGACAGTAAGAAGAATTAGAGAAGATGAAACTTACCAAGTTAGTTTAATTACTATAATGAGAATATGTGAGGCTAAAAATATTAAATTATCCAAATTCTTTGAAATGGTTGGTCTTTAAAATAGATTAAAAATAAAAAAATCCTTAGAAGTTAGGATTTTTTTTATTTTACGGAAAACCGTAATGATATAATATAAAACCTATTTAAATTTACTTTACTAACCAAAAATTATTTATTATGAGTGACGATTTAAGTAAAAGAAGGCCTCAAGATGCAACTAAAGTAAATGTGAACGAAACTTGGGAACTAGAATACTGGTCAAACAAGTCTGGTGTTACCAAAGAAAAGTTAAAAGAAGCAGTTAAGGCTGTTGGAAATGCTGCTGCAGTACAGAAGTATCTTGGAAAATAATGCGAACTTTATAAGTAAATCCTGACAAAAGTGGATTTATTTATCGAAACACTAAATTGTAATCATTCTGAAAAAATCAGTAAAAATACTGACAGTAGATTTTATAATACTTATTATTTTTGTTATGTATGGAAAACTCTAATAAAATTCAACTTTTCATGTAAGAGACTGATTCTATAAATTGTTTTTTAAGTATTAATAATAAAATTGCGACATGGGAAATCCTAAATTTAATTCAAAAATGCTAAAATATTTTCTTAGTAATGATAATGATGTAAAGAGATTTTTTCATACTAAATACATTGAATCCAAATCTGATTATTATGACTTTTTTAGTTATTTTTTGAATAAATATGGAATAGCTATTGGTATTGTTGCAAACATTCAACATAGTACAAATACATATAGAGCTTACATAAATTTTGCTCCTAATAATATCCTTAATGAACAGTCTGGAGAAGTGAGTCTTATTGAAGATGTGAGTTCAGATGAGGCAAATGAAGTTTTGGCCGAAAAACTTATAAAGATGCTTGAAATGTCTACTTATGATGATTGGACAAATCCCTTTTTCAAGCTGTAGCTTTTGCCGTAAATGAACTTATAATAATATCTCCGTATGATCATCCAAATAGAAGTCAAAACATTGACTGTAAATGTTGCTAATGCATTAAAATGATAGAAGATATATTTTTTCAAGACGAAGGACAAGTTAAAATTACTGCTGCTTCAGTTGGTATAAGTAGACTGCGTTGGACTTCTATTAATGAAACTGACATTAATTCCAACAACTATCCGGATATAATGAAGAAAAACAGATTTGATCATTTGCCAATAGAACCAACAAATGGAACTATTACTGAGTTTTTCAAAACAGTAGAACCAAACAAATTCGATAAAATTGAAAGACTTCAAATTACTTATGGTGACGTGATTCCTTTAGATACAAGCATTAGAGATATTATAGACAAATTTGCAGATCAAGAAAAAACATTCTTTTTTTTACGATATCAGAAAAATATTTCCGGACTTATAACATTAGCTAACCTAAATTGTAAACAAGTTCAAATATATATTTTCAGTTTAATTTGTGAGTTAGAAAGAGAATTAGGAAATTTTTTGAATTCGCAACTAACAGATAATGAAATTAAAGAATGGATAGAAGGCAAAATTGATATAACTAACCCAAAAGACAAATACAAACTAATAATTGAGAATTACCATAGCCTAATAACTTCTGATTTGGAAAATCAATTAACGGAACACTTTTTTCTTGTTGACTTTTTTAAAATAATCTCTGATAAAAATCTTTATAGTGAATTTGGTTATACCAAATCGGAGTGGCAAAACTTAGGTAGTATAAACGAGCTACGAAAGAGAATTGCACACCCAACAAGAAGCTTAATCGATAACGAAAATAATATACGCAAGTTGCAAAAACGAATTAAAAATATAGAAGATTTGACATTTCGCTTGACAACGAGAAAACATAACAGTAAAAGACATTTACCGTAAAGCTTTAGGAACTGCAGTAGCAGTATGGAAGTATCCTGTAAAGTAATGTGAGTTTTAATTTAATTAATAAGTCCTTAGAGATGGGATTTATTTAAATAGAATGTTAGATTAAGAACAATTAGTTAGATATTAAAAAAATGAATGATCAGATTTGCATTGAATTATATCATAAGTTAAGTGAAAAAGCACTTGAAAAAGTTTTCAGGAAATTTCAAGAAAAGCCAAAACTTATCTTGACAGAAAGTGATTTGAAATGTTGGTTGTTTTTAGAGCTTACAAATGAAATAGGCAGTATACAAAATTCTACATTATCTGTTCATACAGAAATTACCCATTACTTGAAAAGTGATGATAAAAAAAATAGACGTTTTCGCGATCTCACGATTCTTGACTCTACAAAACTAGACCTCAATGAACATATCTGGGAAAATAATGATAATGGCGATTATACGTTAAATAAAGGATTCAAACACAATGGTCCGGCAATGCATTTTGAATTGAAATTAATCAGACAGAGCTTATTGGAATATAACGAAGGAAAATTGGATTCATCTGATATTAACAATTTAAATAACGTTGACATTGGTAATCGTGGATACACAATAGTGTGGGCTTCAAAAAATGATAATTGTAGTATGGAGTTCTTAGAGCTAAAATTGAGAGAATCTTTTCAAACATTTGATAGATTAGGACTTATAGATAATGATTTACTGCGAGTCTATTTGTTTGATCAGAATTCTTATAAATCGTATAGATTTGATCGTGAAAAGAATTTGATTGAAATTAATAGTCTTTAAACTGAGAATTATTTTTAAATTGGCTGATAAAACTAATCCATGAAACTCGAAGACAATACTATTGCAGAAAGCAGTTTTAAATCCTTTGATAAACAGATTGAAGAAACAGAAATAGAAAAAAAGTTAAGTATTCCTGCTAAAAGGCTAATGGAAAAATTGGAGCCAATTCCAAGTAAGCTGGAATTACTTCAATATCGTTGGTTTTGGGAAGTTGTACAAAATGCCAGTGATTTTAATACTGAAGTCGATATAGAAGTCGAACTAAATGAAAACAGTTTGATTTTTAGACATAATGGACAACCATTTAAGCTGGTTGATGTAGAAAATTTGATAACTCCGGATTCGGATAAAGATGATTCAGATATTGATGAAGAATATATTGGACGATTTGGAAGTGGTTTTATATCTACACACGTTCTTTCATCTTTTATAACAGTAGAAGGGATTGTGAAAGATAAATACCTTGATGATAAATATTATAAATTTAAATTTGATCTGGACAGAAAACCTTACACTTCAAAATCGGAATTAATAAAATCAATTGAAACTTCTGAAAATCAATTCAGAAGCTATCATCCTGAATCAGAACACGTACCCGGAACTTTTGAAACAATTTTCACTTATGATTTAGATAAAAGCTTAGTAAGTAATGTAAGTCCGAAAGAAATAGCAAAAGCAGGTATTGAATATTCAATAAAAGTTTTACCATTAGTATTTGCTTTCTTACCTAAACTTAAATCTGTTAAGTTTATTCAAAATGGAGCTGTTGCTAAAGAATCATATTTTTTTCAAAAGAAGAGAGATGATCAGAATGGTCTGTGTGAAATTGGTTGTCTAATAGACCGAAAACCTAAAGACGATATAAAAGTTAGATATGCTATATATGAAGAAGTAACCATTGCAGTTGAGATAAAGGATAATTTAGTTGTTGAGTATCCTGAAGATATTGCAGTATTATTTTTATATCTTCCTATGATAGGTTCTGAAAAATTCCCATTTCCCGTTTCAATAAATTCGAAAAATTTTAAGCCTGAAACAGAGCGAAACGGAATTAATATTTCAGAAAATGACAATGAAAATAGAATAAGTCTGATTAAAGGCTTAAAGGCTTATGAAATATTACTGAAATCATTATCTGTAGATAATGTAGGTAATCTTTATAATTTGGTAGTGTTAAAGAGTGATCGAATAAAGACATTACCTACAGCCAATTCTACTTGGTATCAGAACAATATTGAAAAGGAATTTAAAACAATTCTCGACCGGGTAACTTTTGTTGACTGCAATGGAAAACCAATTTCATATGCTGAATTAAAGATTCCATTTATTCCTGAAAACAAAACAGAAATAAGAGATTTAATTTTTTATGATACAGTAAAAGATTTGATTATTGATAAAGTCCCTTCTCGCAGTGAATTTCCAAAGTGGTTGAAGAACATCGATTTTACAATATTTAAAACTGTGCCTTTTCGTTTGGAGGCTGCCGTTAAAATTGTAGAAGATATTGGAAGTTTAGATGAACTGTCTAAATTATTGAAAAAAGATATAACAGAAACAACAGATTGGCTTGCAATATTTATAAAATATGTAGCAGATAATGAAGTTGGACTATTAACTCAACATAAAATAATTCCCTGTAAATCCGTAGAAGGTAAATTTGTAAACAGAGATGCGGAAATTTATGTTGATGATGGTGTTGATGCAGGTCTTATCGCTGTTTTTAATAAAATGAAAAATAAAAACTATGAAGATCGGCTTTTAAATGATGTTATTAACAGAGAAATAAAAGATTTATTACCTCCAACAAAGATTAAAACTTCGGAGACAATTGCTTTGGAAATTGATAGTATATTTAGAGTTTGCCTTGATGAAAATACCCGTTTATCAAAAGAAGAACTTGAAGGACTAAATTTATTATTGAAGTGGCTTAAAGTTAAAGGATTTCCGGATTGGAATGAACTGTCAAAATATTTTCCGACTTTTCACGGGTCTTATTCTAATTTTTTTATGGAAAGTTTTGATGAGGAAGAAAAAGTAAAAGCAATAACGATAAGAAATAGTGGTAAACAAGATACATTATTAAAAATAGCTGAGTCTGATATTAGCGAATCTGATTTAAATACTGTTATTGATAGTCTTTCGGAAGTAAAGGATATCATTGGCATATTAGATTCAGGAACAAGCATTTCGAAACTTTCACAGTTGTCCCGATTATTCCCAGATGATATTCCAGATAATCTTATGAAGTATGCAGAAGAAGAAGCTAGACAAAAAAGAGAGTTTAATAACTTATTATACGTTGGTTCAAAAGTAGAAGAAATATTTATAGAAACTTTGAAAAGTTATGAAGTGGACTCTAATCGGAAAAAGATTATTCATGCTGGTGGTGGATCGTATGATATCCGTATATATAATCCAGATTTAAAAAAATCATTTTATATAGAATTAAAATCCTGTAAATTTCAGAATACTGACCCAATTAATATTGCAATTTCTCAAGCAGAAAGAGCAGTAAAAGAATTGGAAAATGAAAATTTCGCAATTGTTGTAATTGAAAGAGCAATTGATAATGAAATGGACATAGAATATGTAAAGAATAGTTGCAAGTATTTTAAAAATCCAGGTAAATATTTAGGTGACATTGTTGATAGTTATAATACAATAAAAAAAACAACTAATAAATATATAGAGATTGACCTAAAAATGGATAATGCTGAATTTAAAGGTGCTCTGGACTATACATGGTTGTTAAGTATAATTGGAAATTTAGGTTTTAACGAACTAATTAAAGATATTACCAAAATATTGTCATAAAACCTAAAATTAATTTGAAGTTTCTATCCTTGGATTACAATCTACGACTTTTCTTTTTGATTAAACAAAAAAAATTAATCAAAATTGATGAGCTTATAATTTCAGGTATTATTTTCAACAAAAATTGTAAATCTAAATAGAACAAAATTTTCATTTTAAAATAATAGCAACAGTAAAAATACTAATTGTAGCTTTTATAGTATTTTTTATGTTTACGGAAAACCGTAATATCTATAATATTAAACTGAATATATTTGGAATTTGATAAAATTTATAGAAAATAATTAATTAGACGTTCACATAAAATTATTACTATAAGAAAATTATGGAAGGCAAAACAAATAAGGGTTATTTAGATAAAACAGTTCCTGAAAATTTAAAAATATTTATCTCATATTCATGGGATACTTCTGAGCATCAAAAATGGGTACTTTCTTTGGCTGATAAAATTAATACTCGTGGAGGTAATGCCATTGTTGATAGGACACATCTAAAATATGGTGGTCATATAAAAACATTTATGCTAAAAAGCATTTTAGAGGCTGATATAGTATTAATTATCCTAACTCCCAATTATAAGCGTAAAGCCGATGGCTTAGAGGGTGGAGCTGGTTACGAATACAATATTATAAATGATGAGCTATTTAAAATTATAGATTCAAATGAGAAGTTTATTCCTATCTTAAGAGAGGGAACTTTTGAAAAAAGTACAACACATTTTTTACAAGGATTCAATTGTGTTGATTTGAGAGATGGAGACAGCCACAACCGACATTTGAAAGAATTACTTGATCAACTCTTTAACACCAATATTAATCAACCTCTTAATAAAGACATTAAAATAGCGAATATGGAAGAAGAGTACAACGATATCCCTTTAATCGTAAAGGAAGTGAAAGAAAGAGCTTTCAAATACTTTCAAAAACTTTTTATAACCGATGACGACCTTACTACAAAAAAGAGATTAGCTAAAATAGCTAAAGATTGGGCTGATCAAATCGAAGAATATCAAAATTCATTTATAAAGAAGTTTAATCCTGATAAAATGGATATTTATGAGGATCAATTAGAGGATTTCAAAAATAATGTGTTTGCTAAACAATTATGGACAGTAAAGGCGGCATTAAAAACCCCCGACCCGGATTTAGCTAGATATAAGAAAGATTTTAGAAATGCTGATCCAATTGAAGTGTTTGATACTGTAAATGGCATTCTCAATGCTGCTCACTCTTATAATGAATATACCCAAAATATAAATTATGGAAATCTATCAGAAGTCAGTGAATTAAAAATGAATTTTCTTAATGAGGAAAATATGTTCATGAATAAAGTGATTGGATTTGGTATTAGATCTGAAATCCTTCATCGCTATTTCCCCGCTGTATTTCCTATAATGACACAACCTAGTTTGTGGGCAATGTACTTCATTTGCGAAAATAATCATGAGTTCATAACAATTGAAAGAAGAGTTAGAGAATCAAGAATAAGGGTATCCCATAATTGGCAATATCCCTATGATCGTTTTTCCTTTATCATGAATGTTATTGCAAATGAACTTTTTGATTGGTTTGAAAAATATGGTTTAAAGTTGAATCACAATTTAAGATTTGGTTATGTAAATATGTTTCTTTCTTCAATAAGTGATTTTCACAAGCAAGATACGAAATTGCTTCATGAATGGGTTGATGTTAGATAATGGACGAGCTATTACATAAATATAGGAAGAATTTTAGTGATATTCCATCTCTCTATGAATATCAAAAGCAGGTTATAGAAAAACTATATCAGTATAATAATACCCTTGCAATTATTCCTACTGGTGGCGGCAAGTCTTTAATTTACCAATTAATGGCGATGGAATTGGAGGGAATAACTTTAGTGATTTCTCCTTTACTAGCATTAATGGAAGAGCAGGTTACTGAATTGACTGAAAAAAGAAAAATTCCGTCATTAGCTTTAAACTCCAATATAATTTTTTCGGATCAAAGAGATATTTTAAGATCTCTTAATGGAAAATATAAGTTGGTATATCTTTCTCCTGAACGATTACAAAATCCCTTCTTCAGAGCTTCATTAATTGCCTCCGGCATTAAAATTTCAATGATTGTGGTCGATGAGGCCCATTGTATAAGCCAGTGGGGCAGCAGTTTCAGACCTGATTATGGACAAATTAAGAACTTTGTAGAATTTTTAAAAAGTAAAAATCATAACCCTTTTTTATTATGTCTAACCGCTACTTTATCGGAAATCGCAAGAAAGGATATTGTAACCGAGTTCAATATTGAGAAGGAAAATATTGTAATTAAAGATATTATAAGAGTAAATCTGAATTTATATTTTCAAGAAGTAGAAAAGGAAGATGAAAAAGCAAATGCTTTAAGAGATTTCTTAACTAAGCATAAGCCTCAAAAAACAATTGTTTACCTCTATAGCAAAAAAAAGTGTGAAGATTATGCTTTTGATTTTTCGGATATTTATAAGACTGATTACTATCATTCAAGTGTGGAATCAGAAGATAAACAGCATGTTTATTCTCAATTTGTAAATAATGAGTTAGATATATTATTTGCAACAACAGCTTTCGGTATGGGCATTAATATACCAGATATTGATTGTGTAATTCACCTTCAAATCCCTAATTCTGTAGAAGAATATTACCAACAAGTCGGAAGAGGCTGGCGTAGAAAAGATATAGAAAAAGAATGCCAATGTTTAACATTATGGAGTAAGGTTAATTTTGACAGAAGACTAAAGGAATTAGAAAATGAAAAGTTTACTGCAAAGCATTTAGAAGAAGCATTTAATCTGTTGATTGGAGGCAGAATAAGACATACCGGACAAGTTGTAAATAAAGATAAAGATGCATTATCCAACTCAGACTACAATTTACAACTTATAAGGTACAAATTTGAAAAATATGGTATTATTAAAACAATAGGAGAAACTAACGGGACACCATTAACAATTGAATTTCATAAAAATACTCCTTTATGGAATAAAATTTTGAAATCAGCCGAAGAAATGGACAGCTTTAACTATGTAAGTAAGGATTTGGGAATTTCAATATCTACTATTGTACAGCATCTTTATGAACAGGATTTAGCTGGAAATATCAAAAAACTTCCAGCAATGAAAAAAGATGTTTATTTCGAAGTATTGATTATACGGCTGGAGAAAAGTTTATCTGAAAAAATTATAGATGAAATTAATGCTGAAATTGCTTTTAAAATAGAAAGACTTAATGAACTAAAAGAGCTTTTTAATTGTAGTAACCCTACTGAACGTATTACTGAATTATTATCATAACGAGTAAGTTCTATTTTAAAATAAATAAACAGAAAAAGGCACAGGCTATATTCACTAACAGTAATTAATCTTCTACTTTTTAATAAGAAAATAATTTTGTACAATAAAGTGATATAATTCATTCAATTATTCTAATTTATCTCTAAACTTTATATGACTACGAAAATTTTACAACATTTCCTTTTTCGAACAGGGCTATTCAAAAAAAGAAGATTGGTACATAAAACCTGGGCCTCGCTTTTTAAGAATAACAAAAACCTTTTAGAGCTTAGAAAATCACAAAATCGTTTCAGAAGATCTGTCTTACTGAATAATTTTGTTGCATCCTTTTTAATTATTTCAACGATAGTAGTGTTGCTTGCAATTTGCTGTTTTATTCCGGAGTCAATTTCTACAGATTGGTTTAGCTATCTATCATTTATAAAATTTCCAAAAGTTGAAAATGCGTATTCGCTAATCAGCGAGACGGTGGGCGCAGCTGCTACGATCATCGGGCTTAGTTTTGTAGTGATTGGATTTATTTTTGAGACAATAAAAAACAGAACACAGCGTACATATAAAGATATATTTCGAATTACTAATCTATATTACGTTTTTTCGATATCAATCATATCCATAATTTCTCTAGTAATTTTAAATACCTTAAAATATACCGTATCACAATGGACTGTGGGAAACTTTGCTATTTTGGGAACATTTCTACTTCTAATGACCACAGTCGCAATAGCACATCTATTCTATAAAGTTTTAGCATTCTTTAATCCTGATTACATAGCAAGGTTATATAAAAATGCTATAAAAAGATCCGCAGAGCTCCGGATATTGCAGACAAAATTTATAGAGGAAAGCGCAAAGGTTTTTGAAGAGCAGATGAAAGAATATGGTTTTAAAACCGCTTTCTTGTCTCCTAACTTATTTGGCAGAGAAGTAAGTTATATAAAGCTTCAGAATGTTACTGAAATGCAATTAAATGATATTTTCTTTCCCGCTTTTCACTTCGCAGGAAAGAAAATCAATAAACGTTGTGAAGGTATTAATGTATCCAGAATGAAACTTATGGAGAGATTATTTCGGGGTAAACAAATTTTGTGGTTCGATAAGAATATAAAGGTATCCAAATTCGAACAAAATTTATTAACATTATCGCTTTATTTGAAACCAACAAAAGATGATGAATTTACAGAGGAAATGGATAAAATGGGTAAAAAGCTCGATCTTGCCGCAGAAAGTGGAAACATTGAGATGCTTACCGATAGTCTGTCAGATATCGAATTACTTTATGAAACCTATTATAAATACGGAAGATGATTAGAAAGAACTACAGTACAAATGTAACAGGAATTATCGAAAATGTTAATTTTAAATTACATTCTGCCTTTAATAAAGCGGCCGAAAAAAATCATAAGCAGGCATACGCAGAAATCTTCACATTTATACAGAAACAACTTATCGTTGCTTTTCAAAAAAATGCGCGGGAAGTAATTGGTCAATTTATTTTTACACCTTCTCAGTTGTATTCACACTATATTTCTAATCAAGAAATAGGAAATTATCTTTTGCAAGAGAGCAGTACATTTTTCCATACTATCGCAACCTATTCTCAGATGCGAGGAGATAGGATGTTAACTTTAGAAAATAATCTTCAATTCGACTTGTACAACGGTACCATTTCACTTTTTCATTACGCTCTTCAACATCCAGATGAGAATATACTTAGGGAAGCATTACTAAAATTAAAGCAGATGAAACCTACCAGCTTTTCGGATTATATGACTGTAAGAATGCAAATTATAAGATCGGAAGAAATGGAAAAGAAGACAGAAATACGTAGTAGTTCTGATCGTTTACAATTCGCAGAGATTGTTCATCGACGTGCAATTTTGGCACTTTACGCTTGGTCTGTCTATTTGTATGATAACAATGTTATAGCTATTGAGAGGTTAAAATTTCTATTAGAACAATTAGAAATGTCCTATTATTATTTTGAAGACCTAATATCTGATATTATTTATATCAGAAAAAACGAGGCTGCAGGCTTTCTTGGATTGTCAGGTTGGGATTATGAAGAACACCCCAGCGGTATAGTATTCCATCCTCCTAGTGCATATGATTGGATATTGTCAGGAGCTGTTTTTTACTTAATGCGCGGAGAGGCTGCTCATTACGATGTACGCGCAATCGTTGATGATAACGATTTTAAATTCCTTTTTTCTGCAGTCAAGTCTGATATAGCACATCTTGAACAAAACATTACTAAATGGGCTCCAACTTTGGGATTAGTTCAGGAAAACTTTAGTAATGAAAATGGTTTAGAGGTTTTTGAAGAAAGATCAAGAAAAGTTATGAATGCTTTTGAAGAATTGAAAATTCGCAACGAAAGGTTAAATGATGAAGTATTGGCTGATGAAGAATTAAGTCCAATCAAAATCAAGGAATTGAAAGAAATGCTTTATAATGCTTGGACTGAACAAAATTTCACAAAAAAACTTTTTGAAAAATTTAATGTGCTGGAAACTGTAACCAATAGAGATCATCTTGATTTTGCCGGTGTACGATTCTTTCTTCCACAATTCAGAATGATGCTGGTAGAAAGCAATTATCAACAGATTTATGGTACAGCTGATATCGGAAGACAAGCCGGAAGAACTATGGATTACAAGTTTATAGATCAATTAACTCAAGCATACAAAAATGAATCAATAACTCACGAAAGTATCAAGGATGGTTTAGATGAAGGAATAGAATCTTTTGCAGATAAAAAATTTAAACCGAATTTAATAATCATACCTCCCGAAGCCTCCTATAGAACTAACCTGATGGAACTTGAAGACTTTGAAATGAATCGTAATCCGGATGAAGGTATAATTGGTCTATACAAAGGAATTCCAATCGTAACTTTCTATTCAGCCAATCTTAAGGATCAGGTAATTGTAACTAACTTCGAAAAATCCTTTAAAATGAAATTTTATGAAGGTGAAGAATTAGAAGAAAAAAAGTTGTTTATTAATTTAAGGCCATTGACAAATGAGGAAATTGAAGCAGAGTTGCTGAAACCTAATGCTAAAGTCGATAACGAAGGCAAGGTTTTAACTGATGCTGAAGCACTTACCAGGTTATCAAACAGAATTTTTATTGAAATAGGAGCTTGGATAAAAATAAGTATTATTGACAAGAAATATTCTTATTTATTTTTACTAAAGCTGGAAAAAGATAAAAATCTTCAATACCATAATGGATAGAAGAACGAGCCGACTTTGTCAATGTAATAAAGCATATATCAAAGTTGATATTAGCATTAATGGACAGTAAGAAACTCTTGAAAATGAACACTTGTACTAAAGTATATGACAATTAAATTGGATTAGTCAATACTTAATCTGACAGTTATAATCAAATTAGTATTGACTAAATTTCAACTATCATTATCCCTTTTTTATTTTAAGCTTATCTCTTAAAACCGCCATATCATCACTCACTTTCTTATCTAGGATCTTCGCATAATGCTGAGTCGTTTTTATATTCGTATGCCCCAGCATTTTACTCACACTTTCAATAGGAACACCATTGGACAACGTAACAGTAGTAGCAAACGTATGCCTTGCGATATGGAAAGTCAAATCTTTATTGATTCCACATACATTCGCAATTTCTTTCAGATACGAATTCATTTTCTGATTGCTCAAAACAGGAAACAAAATATCTGAATTGACGCATTGAGGGTGGTTCTCATACTTTAAAATCAGCTCCTGAGCCACAGGCAATAACGGAACCCTTGTAGAAGTATCGGTCTTTTGACGATGGGTAAAAATCCATTGGTCACCATCAATCCCAACGTTAATATTAGATTTTGACAATTGCTTGACATCCACATAAGCCAGGCCAGTATAACAGCTGAATAGAAAGATATCGCGAACCTGGTTCAATCGGTCGGATGCAAATTCCTTTTCATAGATCATCTGAATTTCTTCTTTGGTTAGATAAGGACGTTCAACAGCTTTTATTTTTGCTTTGTAGCCTAGAAAAGGATCTTTGGTGATCCAGCCGTGCGCCATACATAATCGGATGATTTTTTTGAAATTCTTGAGGTATTTCACAGCGGTATTGTTTCCACATTTACGTACACTGCGCAGCCAGAAGTCATAATCACTGATAAAACCGTGATCTATTTGCGTGATATCAATATCAGAAACTTTATATTTCCAAGTGATGAATTCCTGGGTATGTTTTAAAGATGTTTTGTAACGTTCTAATGTACCGGGAGCAAAATCCTGACCGACTAGGGCTTCCACTTTGTCATTATGCTCCTGAAAGATGGGAATTAGCATTCTTTGCTCAATATCCGTTCCAAGCAGTTTAGATTTTAAACTCTCTGCTGTTACAAAGTTTTCTTCTTTCAGCATCAGGTAGTGGATATCGTAAACTTTCTGTTCCAAAGTTTTAAGATAGAGGTTCAGTGTTTTAGCTTCTTGCGAATGGCCTGGTGCCTTGTGTGCTTTAACATCCCATTTCTTCGGATCGATATATCTTTTGGCAGCAATGTCTGCTGCCTTGCCGTCTATCGTAATTCTTAAATAGATGGGAGCGGTTCCGTTGGTTCTGATCTTATTCTTTTTGATGAAGAATAAAAGGTTGAATGTTTTGTTCATTGTGTGATAACTTTAATTGATTAATAATTTACTTTTTGTTACCACTTTTTGCAAGATGTACAATCGTTAGACTGCCTATTGGTCGGGCTTTCCTTGATTTTTCGTGACCCATTTTTGTGATTTTTTGAATGGGACACGAAATAGGACATATAAATCGTGACCTATTTTGGTTTTTTTTGATACTACGCTAAAACAAAAAACGCTGTAAACATTGATGTTTACAGCGTTTTAGCTTATTTTGGTTTCCCAACTGGCGGAGAGTGAGGGATTCGAACCCCCGGACCTGTTACAGTCAACAGTTTTCAAGACTGCCGCAATCGACCACTCTGCCAACTCTCCTTACTTGCTACGATTTCTCGTTTTCAGTGGTGCAAATATAGAAAGCTTTTGTATGATGCGCAAATTATATTTGAAAAAAGTTTTTAATTCACTAATTATCAAATGGAAAAATTAATTTCTGACAATCTGAAAACCTGTAAATACCATGAAAAATCCAATAATCAGGCTTAGTAGAGCATACAAAATCAATATGCCGTAATTTCCATTTTGCCAAAGTGAAAAATTCTCAGCAGAAAATGTTGAAAATGTAGTATAACCACCACAAAGACCTGTAATCAGAAGATATTTTAAAGAATTATCAACTTTCAGAAAATAAGCAGACAGAATCCCAATCAGAAAACATCCCGAAATATTAACTACAAAAGTTCCCATGGGAAAACTATTGATATTCCAAAGTTTCTGGGTATAGTTAGAGATCAAAAAACGCATTACACTCCCAAAACCACCACCAAGAAAAATGTAAACTAAATTTCTCATTATGCTAAATTATAAATAATCATTGATTTCTAAAATAACTCTGGATTATTAATAGTATCTTTGGCACAATATCATACATTGTGAAGCAAACAATCTTAGATGTCTAATGTTTGTTGCCATTTGCTTCACTTTATAATTTTTTATGTTGCACAAATGGCTTGCAGCGGCTTTTATTTAATCTATTATGAATGCACTTGCATTGGACGCTTCGGTAGTTTCATATCCGGAATTTCTCAATCGTTTTAAATCTTCACTTTCGTCCCTTTTTCAAAAAGAAAATATTGATGAATTAAGTCTTTCCAGAGGTTTACCACCCAATGTTTGGAAAGAGATTTTGAATTTAAAACCATTGTCGGTTTCGATCCCGAAAGAATTCGGTGGGAGAGGTGCAAAAGTTAAAGAGTGTCTTGGTGTTTTATCGGCTGCGGCTTATGAATCGTTGCCTTTATCACTGACATTCGGGATTAATATCGCTTTGTTTTTAGAACCATTGGCAAAATATGGAAATGAAATTATCAAAGGTGATATTTTCAAACATTTCTTGGATTTTGGAGCAATGGGCGGATTGATGATCACAGAACCGGATTTTGGGAGTGACGCATTGAATATGAAAACCCAAAACGAACTGAAAGACAACACTTACCATATCAAAGGGACTAAACATTGGCAAGGTTTGACAGGTTTAGCCAATTATTGGTTGGTAACTTCCAGAAATATCAATGCTGACGGAAATCTTGCCAGAGATGTTGACTTTTTCGTTGCAGATACGCACAAACCGGAACAAAATATCGAAGTTCTGGAATATTACGACAATCCGGGACTTTATATGATTCCGTACGGATTAAATAAAGTGGATATCAAAGTGCCTGAATATAATAAATTGATCCCTGAAACAACAGGTCTTAAAATGATGTTGGACATTCTTCACAGAAGCAGATTCCAATTCCCTGGAATGGGAATGGGATTTCTCAAAAGAATGATGGATGAAGCGATGAAACACTGTAAAGAAAGAATCGTTGGGACCTGCAATTTATTTTCCTTGGATCAGGTTCAATATCAGATTGCAAAATTACAGTCATTTTTCGCATTATCTTCAGCGATGTGTGCTAAAAGTACAAGTGTAAGTGGTATTGATAAAGATGTTTCTGCAAGTGGTGTTCACGCCAACAGTATGAAAGCTTTTGTAACTGATATGATGCAGGAAGCAGCTCAGATGTTGGTTCAATTATCTGGTGCAAAAGGTTACAGAACCAGTCATATTGGCGGAAGAGGAATAATGGACAGCCGTCCGTTCCAGATTTTCGAAGGTTCTAATGAAATGCTTTATACGCAGATCTCTGAGGGAGTTTTAAAAGATATGAAGAAGAAAAAGACGGATAACCTTGGAGAGTATCTTTCTATTAACGAGATTACAAAAGAAGCGGCAAAATTATATGCTAAAGAGCTGAACGTAACGACTAATGGGCCATTATCACAAAGAAAAATGATCGATCTTGGGAAAATTATCTCCAGAGTTGTTACCGTTAATGATTTGACTGAGCTAAATGAAGCAGGATTTAATCAGGAATTGACAGACAATTCTATCGAGATTGTAAGACAGGAGATTGTAACGCTTTTTGCATCATTCCAACATCATAAGGCAATTAGTGCTTTGGATGATATAAGTGATAAAAGCGATTGGATGACGTTTTTCTAATCAATCAATTAAGATAGATGAAAAAGACCTTTAAAAATCAATTAAAGGTCTTTTTTATTTAATTATTTTGACGATCATTAATCCTTAATTCCCGCTCTATCTCATCAATGTCAGGTAATTTGGTATTATAGTTTTCTTCGATATATTCCAAAATGGACTTATCAGTTTTACCATCTATTTTCCTGATGAAAAGGTGGTTATTAGATCTTAAATAATTAATGATTGCATCCGGATTAATCTTATTTAGTAAAGATTTTTCCAATACAGCTCTTTTGTCATCATTTACAATCACATCGTGAAAATCCGTATTCATAAGAACGGTCTGAAAAAACGATTCTCCGGGCAAATAGGTGTTAATATAGAATTCTTCGAAAAGCATCACCTTTTTATTGTTATTAAGAAAAGCACAGGTGTCTCTTGTGAAAAGAAACCACTTACCACCTATAAAAGGGATAACGTTTTTCATAAATTCTCTTTTGTAAATAAACGAGGAGATTTTATAAGCCATTTCTGTAAAATGGTTTTGTATTCTTTGGAGTGTGTCGGGTCTGTAAAACTTTTGGTCATAATAAAAAAGATAGTTTTTACCGTTGTTTTCAGATAAAAATTTGCGGATAATATTTTGAGATTTCAAAGGAAAGTCATCGCAGCTTAGATTAATAAAATAATCCCAATCCGGACTTGCATTCAGGAGAAATTCCATTGCGTTAAGTTCTGCTTGGACAATGCTAAAACCGCCTGAAGTTATGTTCATACTTTCTAGTAGAAAGGCATTTGGAAACTGTATTAAAAATAGTTGAATCGCCTCAGTTATCTCTGGCTTAGCTTTTCTGTCAATATGAATGAGGTAGAACTGATCTCTTGTGTATATTTTTTTGAATAGTATGATAAATTTCTCAGTTTCGTTATGAACCATTATGAAATATGCAATCCTTAATGCCTTATCATTTTGATTTTGAGAAGTTTGGGGTTGAGGTTGTGTTGAAGAGAAATAATTCTGCATTTTATATGGATTTCAAATTATCCACACTTGCAAATAACTTATTTATTTAAATTTACAAATATATTTTTGATAATCAGTGAATTAAAAAATAATATTTTCTGCATATTTTATTGTATCTTTGTATTATAATTTATAATGGGTTTCTGTATTGCTAATCAGTAATATATATTTCTTTTAATTCTTGTGTATTTTATGCCTAGAAGGCGCAACAAAATTTCCTCGGATAATAAAGACAATTACCTTTTAATCTTATACCAGTCGATTTCAAATTCATTTCTACGAAGATTTTAGAATTTCAATTGATTCATTTTCACTACATTAATTTAAAATAATAGCAATAATTTATGGCAGATTCTTTCTCAAAAAAAGAAAACTTCAAGAAAAAACAACAAAAACAAAAAGAAAAAGCACTTCGTCGTGAAGAGCGTAAAACCAACAACGACAAAGGAAAAGACATCGAGTTTATGTATGTTGATGCATACGGAAGATTAACATCTACACCGCCTGAGGAAAGGGTGGAGGTTGATTTGGATAACATTCAGTTAGGAGCAGCGCCAGTGGAAGCAGAAGAAACTGTGAAAACAGGAATCGTAACTTTCTTAAGTGAGAAGGGTTATGGATTCATTACGGAGAGTAAAACTAACGAGAATATCTTTTTCCATAGTAACAACTGTGCAGTGCCGGTAAAAAAAGGAAACAAAGTAGCTTTCGAAAAAGAAAGATCACCAAAAGGTTTTTCGGCAGTCAATATCGAACTAGTCAAATAACTTTTTGATTTAAAATATTTATAATAAGCTCCAGCTGGAGCTTATTTTTTTGGCTTCATTTTAGTTTGGGAAATGTTATGGCCTTCAAAATAAAATATAATCCTGACTTAGATTCCTTGACATCTAAAGAGCTTAAACTTCTGGAAAAAGCTTGTGAAGCTGTTAGAAACTTCGTTTCCAAATCGGACAAAATCAATCAGACTAACTATAAAACCAGAGACGCTCACGTTACGACTTATTCAACTTTAAAGGGAACTTTTGTTGCCAATCAAACTTTTGAGGAGCATCATATTTTTTCAAGGCAGGAATTAGAGTGCTTGATTAGAATTTCCAATGCACATATGAAATTAGTTTCTAAGAAAAGAACGATTCCGGCTTATGGTTTTTCGGTTAAAATTTCTGAAGACAATCAAACTATTGCCAATTTTCCGTTGGTGAATTTTCCACTATTTCCGATTAATAATGTCTCGAAATTTCTGAAAATTTTCATTGCGATTAACCGGTTTTTCTCAGGAAATATCTTACAAAAATTCTGGAATTTAATAAAAGTAGCCAGGAATTTTATCTTGATTTCTCCGGCTTTTTTTCACCCTTCTTTTATGATTGAGGTTTTTAAATTCCTGAAAAATCGAAACAATTTTATTCTGTCATTTGATTACCATTCCATTGGCGTTTACAGATTGGGAAATCATTTGGTTAAATTAAAATTGGTTCCGAAAAATGTGCCTAACAAAGTTGATGAAAATCGAATAGATTATTCAATTCAAAATTATTTAAAAGAGAATGACTACGAATTGAAATTAATGGCTCAATATTGTTACGATTTGAAAAAACAACCTGTCAATCAGTTGAATACAATATGGAAGAATTCTGAATTTGCATCAATTGGAACAATTAGAATCACAGAATTGATTGACAAAAATAATCAATGGATTGAGAATTTATCCTTCAATCCTTTTGAAAATATTGAGGAATTACAGCCCGTTGGAAGGATTCAGAAATTACGGGATGAAGCTTATAAAACGTCTTTTGCAACAAGAAAAAATAATAATTTATGAATACAGAATTATTGGGTTTAGTTGCCGGAGGAATCACATCTATCGCAATGATGCCACAACTCATCAAAGTTATTAAAGAGAAAAACGCTGAAGATATCTCTGTAGTGATGCTTTTGGTCTTGATTACAGGATTGTCGCTTTGGGTTTGGTACGGTATTTTACAGGACGAATTGCCAATAATTTTATCAAATGGTTTCTCTGTTTTAGTTAATCTAATCTTATTGGTTTGCTGTATTATTTTCAAAAAGAAAAATTAAATCTCATAGATCTCTGCATCCGTAAAAACATAGAATCTTCCTTTTTTAGGGAGATTTTTTGTATCCAGACCTGTAAATTCACTAAAAGCAGGAAGCAATAATTGATTATCTGTGACTACAAAACAGGGAAGTTTAATATTTTTCACAGAAGAATTAATGACAAACCCGGGATGAATATGACCCGTGATCTGAAATTTCGGCTGTTTTTTGTCAAAATCATGCACAAACTTAAAATCATCGATTTCGAGAATCTCGTCCCTGAAATTCAGGCATAATTTTGATTCCAGCTTTTTGGAAATTTTATCATGATTGCCTTCTATCAGATGAAATTCAAGATCTGAAAACTGGTTTTTCCATTCGCAGAATTTATCGACATCCGAATTATCTCCTGCATGAAGTAGATCGCCAACAACGATAAATTTTTCGGGCTGAAAATATTCAATTAAAACAGATAATCTTTGCAGATCATTTTCAAAGATCTGGTCAGAAAGTGCGATGCCGTTTTTACGGAAATGAGCCGTTTTCCCGATATGCAGGTCGGATAAAATTAAAGCTTTTTCTTTTTTCCAGAATAAAGCCCGTTGATTGGTTAAAGTGAAAACTTCGTTCTGAATGATTATATTTTTTGTTACTATTTTCATTATTTTTTATTAAAAAGGCTTCGACAAGCTCAGCCTGACAATGCTGATAAAAAGAATTTAGTATTAGAGATGTCACACGGAGCTTGTCGAAGTGTTTCAAATTCACTTAAGTTTCCTCACCTGCTGAATCAGCTTCTGGATTCTCGCATCCAATCCTTCACTGGAAAGCGTTTGTCTCAAACTGTCAACTTTGATCGGGAAACTTAATGGTGTAAAAGTATTGGCAAATTTCAGAATTATTTTTGATTTTTCAATTCGTTTAAAAGCTTCAACCAGCCTTTGTTCCTGCAATTGCGCATTGAAAACTTCTGTATAAGCCTGTCTTACAAGAAAATGATTCGGATCGTAATCCTCAAGAACTTTAAAAATCAGACCGGCAGAACTTTGCAAAGATTTGTTGGAACGTTGTTTTCCTGCGTAATTCTGAATCACCATTCCGGAAATTACCGCAATATCACGGAATTTTCGTCGTGCCATTTCCGCAGAATTAATACTTGAGATGACATCGGTCATCAGATTTTCCCGGGTTAAAATTTTATGCAGATTTTCTTCATTCAGCGGAATTTCTTTATCACTGAATAATTCAAAACCATAATCATTCATCGCCATCGAAAAAGAGATCGGGGCCAGCTTTGAAATCCTGTAAGCAATAAGCGCAGACATCACTTCGTGAACCAACCGCCCTTCAAAAGGATACATGAATAAATGGTAACCCTCGCGGTTTTTGATGAGTTCCACCAAAAATTCATCATCTTTTGGGATATGAGAACGTTCTTCCTGATTGATTAATAAAGGATGCAGGAATTTCAGTTCTTTTTCTGAAGCTTTCGGATTCAGCGCACCAGATAATTTCTGCCTTAAAAACTGACCTAAATTCGAGCTTAAAGGCAGTCTTCCGCCTAAATAACTTGGTGCAAATGCCTTTCCTTTTGCCGCACGTACATAAACCGTCATATCTTTGATCATTGCAACTTCAAGCACTCTTCCCGCCAAAATAAATTTTTCGTCTTTTTTGAGTTTTGAAATAAAATATTCCTCCACCATTCCGATATAGCCCCCGGAAATAAATTTCACTTTCAGCATGGCATCACTTACAATGACTCCCATATTCATACGGTGAAGCATGGCAATTTTCCTCGAGGTAACTTTGTATAAACCATCTTCCGTCACCACAACTTTATGAAATTCTTCGTAGCTCTTTAAAACGCTTCCGCCAATGGTAAGAAAATCGAGAATGCTTTTCCATTCTTCGTCTGTCATTTCCTGAAATGCATATACTTTTTTGATCCTCTCATGCAGTTCATCGGGATAAAATCCGTCGCCAACCGCCAAAGTCATTAAAAACTGAACCAGAACATCGAAACACAAAACCTGTGGATCTCGCGGTTCGATCACTTTCTGTTTTACGGCTTCCTTTAAAGCGGCAACTTCGATTAATTCCAATGAATGGGTCGGAACACAATAGATTTTTGAAGTTTCAAAAGGGGAGTGGCCGCTTCTTCCGGCACGTTGCAAAAATCTGGCGACTCCTTTCGCAGAACCGACTTGAATGACCGTGTCAACAGGCTTAAAATCGATTCCTAAATCCAAAGACGAAGTAGAAACCACAGCTTTTAATTTCCCTGAACTTAAATTTTCTTCAATCCAGATCCGTAAATGAGCATCAATCGAGCTATGGTGAATCGCAATTTGTCCGGCAAAATCAGGATAAGCATTCAACAACAACTGATACCACATTTCGCTTTGACTTCGTGTATTTGTAAAGACAATCGTCGATTTTGACTCCAAAATGATGGGAACAACTTTGTCGGCTAATTTTTGTCCAAGATGTCCAGCCCAGGGTAAAATTTCAACTTCATCAGGAAAAACGGGAAGAATATCGATCTTTTTCTGTTCTTTCGCTGTAATTTTTGTTTTTTTGATGTCGTAAGGAATGAGAACCTCCATAGCTTCATCGAGATTTCCGATGGTTGCCGTAATTCCCCAGATTTTTATTTTCGGAACATATTTCGTAAGCTGGGAAATTCCCAGTTCTACCATTACACCACGTTTTGAACCCAGTAATTCGTGCCATTCGTCCACAACAACGGTTTTCATTTCTTTAAAAAAACGTTCATTATTTTTCTGTCCGAGAAGCAAATGTAAACTTTCGGGGGTTACCACCAGAATTTCCGGCATATTTTTGACCTGTTGCTGGCGGACTTTTGGATCTGTATCGCCATTTCGTACACCCACTGTCCAATCCAGACCAATTTCGTCAATCGCTTCCTGCATTGCTTTGGCAATATCTTTTGACAATGAACGGAGTGGCGTGATCCAGATCATTTTCAATCCTTTTTTATATTTTTCAGGATGATTTAAAAAATTCGTCAATAAGGCTAAAAAAACGGAAAATGTTTTTCCGAAACCCGTAGGCGCAACAACCATCCCGCTGTATCCGTTTTCAAATTTCTGCCATGTATCAATCTGAAATTTGAATGGGGAAATACCTTTATCAGCCATCCATTGCTGAATGACCTTGAATCCGTTGGTATTTTCGAATGTTGCCAAAATTATTTATTTTTTTGAACCACAAAAGTCACAAAAGATTTTAGTGGTTGCTTAAGTTATTCAAAAGTTCAAAAAAGTTGTATGTATAATCTTTTATGGACTTTAATTTTAAATCAATAAGTCTTTGAAAAACTTTTGTGACTTTTGTGGTTAAATTTTACTGTATCAATTTCTTAATCTCTTCCAAATCATCAATTTCATCCACTGTTTTATCTTTTCGCCATCTCAGAATTCTCGGGAAACGCAGCGCAACACCGCTTTTATGACGGTTGCTGAAACCTATTCCTTCAAAAGCAATTTCAAAAACCAACTCAGGTTTTACCGTACGAACCGGCCCGAATTTTTCAATTGCATTTTTATTCACGAACTTGCTGACTTCCATAATTTCCTTATCTGTCAAACCGGAATATGCTTTGGCAATCGTGACCAATTTATCTTCATTCTTCACGGCGAAAGTATAATCGGTGTAATAAGCGCTTCGCCTTCCGCTTCCTTTTTGGGCGTAAATCAAAACAGCATCAATCGTTAACGGATTAATTTTCCATTTCCACCAGTCGCCTTTTTTTCGCCCGGAATGGTAAGGAGAATTTTTCTGTTTCAGCATCAGACCTTCACTGTTAATTTCTCTTGAATTTTCCCTGATTTGGTCTAATTCGTTCCAGTTTTCAAAATCAATGACTTGAGAAATTTTTATATTTTCAGGATTTTCATTCAGCAATAATTCTTCCAGCATGGCGCGTCGTCCGGCAATCGGTTTTTCTCTCAGATCATTACCTTCCAATTCCAACAGATCATAAGCAAAAACCTGGATCGGAATTTCAGAAAGCATTTTCTTCGTTAAAGTTTTTCGGTTGAGACGTTTCTGTAATTCATTAAAATTTAAAACTCTATCATCTTTTACAGCCAGAATTTCTCCGTCAATCACAAAATTACCGTTCATCTGCTGAACGACATCTTTGATTTCTGGAAATTGTTCGGTGATCAGTTCTTCACCTCTCGACCAGATAAAAACTTCATCATTCCTTTTGATAATCTGTCCGCGGATTCCGTCCCATTTGTATTCAATCAACCATTCATCGGGCGTTCCGAGTTCTTCCAAATCTTTTTCCAAAGGATAAGCCAAACAGAAAGGATAAGGCTTTGAGTTATCCGGATTCACATTTTCGGCAGAAATTAATTCCTGAAACGAAACTTCATTCGGCAGCCATTTTCCCATTAAACTGTGCATTAATGCGCTAGATTCCTGTTCGGAAAATTTAGTTAAAGCATTAATTAAAGTTTTATCCGAAACTCCGATTCTGAAGCTTCCGCCTAATAATTTATTGAAAATCAATCGCTCAGTGTAATCCAAACCGTTCCAGGAATTCAGGACAAATTTCTTTTTTTCAATGTCTGTTTTATTTTTTAAACTGATAATGTCATTCATCCATTCAGATAAAGAACGTTCTATCTTTTCTGTTGGTGGAGGAAGAATTAATGATAATGTTTCTCCCAAGTCGCCGACCGAAGAATAACTCTCCTGAAACAGCCAGAAAGGTAATTGTGTAATTTCCAGTGCCCATTCTTTCATATAATTCGTGTTCACATTCCGTTTCGGACGTTTTCCTGTGAACAAGGCGATGAACCATACTTTATCTTCATCCGGCGCGCGTTCCAAATAATCAATGATCGCATCGATTTTAGCGTTGGTTTTATTAGTGCTTTCGAGAGCGTTGATGAGTTCTGCGAAATGTTTCATTTTATTGTTGTTTTTTTGTCATTGCGAGGAACGAAGCAATCTGTTCAAAATAGTTCCTTAAGTAAAAAAGATTACTTCGTTCCTCGCAATGACGAGCTCCATTCAAGCCGGGCTGCGTGCAATTCGGCGTTTTTTATAATTATCAGGTCGCTCCTCCGGAGCTCCGCTTTACCATTTATTCTTTTGCTATTAACAGTAAGTTCCTATGGAATTTTTCAAGCATTGCTTTAATCTTTGATAATATCTTTTTCTTTCTCTTCTTCGTCATCGTCACCATATAGGGTTTCAACGACATCAGATTTAATTCCGATTTCATTTAAATATTTAGAAAAAACTTCGGTTTGTCCGTGTGTGACGTGAACAATTTCGGCTTCGGTCGCTTTTATGGCTTGTAACAGACCTTTCCAATCGGCGTGATCGCTCAATGCAAAACCTGCATCCGCACTTCGCCATCTTCTGGCACCGCGAACCTGCATCCAGCCTGAACAAATCGCTGTCGCAGCGTCAGGAATTTTTTTAATAACATTTGAATCCAATAAAGCGGGTGGAACGATGACAATGTCTCCCACAATGTGTTTTATACTTTCCCGAAAATCAGGAATTTCATATTCAGGAAGAACAATTCCAACTTCTTCAAAAGCCTGATTAAGCTTGCCGATGGAGTAATGAACGTGAATCTTTCCCAAGCCTTCAACAGCTTTCATGATGCGTTGTGCCTTACCCAAAGAATAACCGATAAAAACCGATGTTTTCTGATTTTCCTGATTTCTGAGAACCCAGCTTTGCAGTTTTTTATTTAGATCATTAACTTCCAGCCAGTTGTAGATAGGAAGTCCGAAAGTGCTCTCCGTGACAAATTCATTGCATTTTACAAGTTCAAAAGGCGTACTTAAACCGTCGTCCTGAACCTTATAGTCTCCCGAAACAACACTCACATAACCTTTATATTCTAACCTGATCTGTGCAGAGCCGATAATATGACCAGCAGGATGAAGCGAGACTTTTACGCCATTGATATTAATGATTTCACCATATTCCACACTTTGACATTCGATATCTTCACTGATTCTTTTATGTAAAATCGGTTTGGTAAAATGATGACAAAGGTATTTTTTCATTCCCCAGCGTGCGTGATCGGCATGACCGTGCGTAATGACCGCCAAATCGACAGGCCGCCACGGATCGATATAGAATTTTCCTTGAGGACAATAAATTCCTTTGTTTGTGAATGTGATTAGTTTCGCCATTTGTAGTTTGATAAGGAATGGAAAATAAAAGTCACAAAGTTCATTAGTTATGATTTTCTTTGTGACTTAATTTCCATTTTAAAATTAATTAAATTTTTGCAGTTCCTTCCACGCCATCAGAATTATCAGTTTTGTTTACGGTAATTGCTGCTGCTGCAAAAGTTAATAGGCTTACCAATTTCCCCGCCTTCGTGTCCCAATAATAGGTATCTTTTGGTTCCACTCTTATGATTGAAACATTCGGATCATCTTTGCCATCGAACCAGGCATTTGCCATTGGCGACCATTTTTCTTCGATTGTCGTTTTGTCTTTATAGATGAAAGCATTTCCGTACACTGAAAGATATTCGGAGTCGCTGTTATTCATAAAATAAAGCTGTACACGGTTGTCTTCCTTGATTTCAAAATTTTTATTGCTGGTTTCGCTGCTGATAAACCAGAGATTTCCGTTCTCGTCGGTTTCCTGGATGCTCATTGGTCTGGCATTGACAGGAAGTCTGTCCAGTTCCGTACAAAACATACAGATCCTGGCTTTTTCCGAGAGTTCTTTGATTTTCTTAATAGCTTCCTGGTTGGTAAGATTTTCTGTTGACATAATATTTTGTTTTGATGTTATAATTAATTGTGATTATCCGTTAACAATTTCCCCGCCATTTGGGTGCAAAACCTGTCCGGAAATAAAACTTGAGTCGTCACTGGCCAGAAAAAGGAAGCTTGGTGCGACTTCATTCGGCATCCCTGCACGCTTCATCGGCGAATCACTTCCAAACTCCGAATTCTTTTCCTTATCGAATGATGATGCAATCAAAGGTGTCCATATTGGACCGGGCGCAACGGCATTTACACGGATTCCTTTATCAATGAGATTGGCAGAAAGGCTTCTGGTAAAGGCAACGATGGCACCTTTTGTCGAAGCGTAATCAATGAGCTGAGGACTTCCTCTGTAAGCCGTAACGGATGTTGTGTTGATGATACTTGCTCCTTTTTTCAGGTAAGGCATCGCATATTTTGTAGTCCAGAAATAGGAGAAAAAATTATTCTGAAATGTTTTTGTCAGTTGGTCAGTAGTGATATCTTCAATCGATTCCGATTCCCAGTGCAATGCAGCATTATTGACCAAAATATCGATTTTTTGGTGTGCTTTTATGGTTTCTTTGATGACCTTTTTGCAGTGATTTTCATTGCCTAAATCACCTTTGATCAAAGTACATTTTTTGCCATAAGCTTCCACTTCTTTTTTAGTAGTTTCAGCATCTTGAGTCGCGCTGAGATAAGCAATCGCAATGTCCGCACCTTCTTTTGCAAATAGTAAAGCCACCGCTTTCCCGATTCCGCTGTCGCCTCCGGTGATTAAGGCTACTTTAGCATTCAATTTACCTTTTGGATAATCAATCGGGCTGGTTTCTGGAACCGGAGTCATTTCTTTTTCCAGACCGGGTCGGCTTTGTTCCTGCTTTGGTCTGATTTTCTTTTTAGTTTCTTTTTCCATTTTACTTTTATTTTTTTAAGCAGTTACAAATAATGTGCTATTTCTAAATTGTATTAGAAATAATTAAACTTAAATATTTTATCTAATTGATGTCAATGGAATGTTTCTTGTAAAAATCAAATAATAAAATTTCATTATTAATATCAAATCAAAATTCTAATTATGAGAGCAATTTGGAATGGTGCAATTGGTTTTGGGTTGGTTAATATTCCCATCAAATTGTATTCGGCGACAGATTCGAGCACTTTAGATCTGGATATGCTGGACAGTAAAGATCTTAGCAATATCAGATTCAAACGTGTTAACGAAAGTACCGGGAAAGAAGTGGTTTGGGAAGATATTGTGAAAGGTTATAAAATAGAGGATAAATATATCGTTCTGGATGATAAGGATTTTGAAGCGGCAAGCCCGGAAAAATCTAAGGTTCTCAGTATTTCTCAGTTTGTCAAGGAAGCGGAGATCGATCCTGCTTTGTTCGAGACGCCTTATTTTCTGGAGCCACAGAAAAATGGTGAAGCTGCTTATAAATTATTATTAAAAGCTTTAACCAAAACCAAAATGGCGGGAATCGGTTCATTTGTCCTGAGAGAACGCGAAATTCTTTGCCTGATCCGGCCATATGAAGATAAAATTTTAATGGTTAACAGGATGCGTTACCCCGAAGAGATGCGCGACTTTGAAGACTTAAAAATTCCGTCCGGAAGCGCACCCAAACCTGCCGAGCTGAAAATGGCGGAACATCTCATAAAATCCCTTGCAACGGAATTTGACCCATCAAAATATAAAGACACTTATAATGCAGACCTTTTAAAAATCATTAAACAAAAAGCAAAAGGCAAAAAAATCAAATTGACCGAAATTAAAGAACCCGAAGGCAAAGCAACCGATCTGATGGCAATGCTGAAAGCTAGCCTGGAAAAAGGAAAGAAAAAAGTGGGGTGATTTAGGTTATAGATTAAAGGTTTAGAATGTGGGTTCGGAGTAGTATTTTTCAATTATAAAGTATCTTCATCATTTATTATTACTGTTATGGCACTAGAGGATTATAATAAAAAAAGGAACTTCAAGGAAACAGCGGAGCCGGAAGGTAAGGCTAAGGTCAGCGGGAAAAAATTAAAATTCGTAATTCAGAGACACGCTGCCACAAGGCTTCATTACGATTTCCGTCTGGAAATGGAAGGTGTTCTGAAAAGCTGGGCGGTTCCCAAAGGACCTTCTCTCAATCCTGCGGATAAACGGCTGGCGATGATGGTGGAAGATCACCCGTATTCTTACAGGACGTTTGAGGGCTCTATCCCGGAAGGTAATTATGGTGCTGGCGAAGTAGAAATTTGGGACGAAGGAACATATGAACCCATTGAAAAGGTGGAAGGCAAAAGTGACGATCTGGTAATGCGGGCTGAACTGCATAAACAGTCATTGAAATTCATTCTTCACGGTAAAAAGCTGAAAGGTGAATTTGCATTAGTGAAAATCAAAAGTTCTAAGGATGAAAACGCCTGGCTGCTTATCAAACATAAAGATAAATATGCCGTTGATGAAGACTACAACGCTGAAGAGTACACGTTGAAAACCTCCAAAGTCACCGCTTATCTCGAAGAGAAAGAAGGTAAAAAAAAAATGACTCGTCCGAAGGTATAAAGCACTTTAAAAATTATGCTCCGGCACTTTCAGGCGCCAAAAAGTTATCGGAATTCATCAAACCTATGCTTTGCAAAGTATCTGATAAAGCCTTTGATGACAAGGAATGGGCATTCGAAATCAAATGGGACGGTTATCGCGCGATTGCTGATTTGAGCAATGACGACATACGATTGTATTCCCGGAACGGTATCGATTTTTCCCAGAAATTTAAAAAAGTTACTAATTCGCTGAAGTTACAGGAACACAATATGGTCCTTGACGGTGAGATTGTTGCTTACGATGACAAAGGAAAACCTAACTTCCAATGGCTGCAGCAGATTGGTGATAATCCAAACCTGGCACTGACATTCCAGGTGTTTGACTTGCTTTGGCTCAACGGACATTCGACCGAAAATCTATCTTATCTTCAACGGAAAGAATTATTAAAAGATGCTCTAATCGAGAATGAAATCATTAAATATAGTGACCACGTCCTGGAAAACGGGAAAGAGTTTTTCCAGGCTGCAAAAGATTTGGGGCTGGAAGGAATTGTAGCCAAAAAAACCGAAAGCCTTTACAAAGAAGATGTCCGAAGCTCGGAATGGCTGAAAATTAAAATCCATAAGAGTGATGAAGCGATTATCTGTGGATTTACAGCGCCAAAAGGTTCAAGGAAAAAGTTCGGAGCCTTGATTCTGGGTAAATATCTAAATGGCGAAATGGTATTTTGTGGTCATACAGGCGGCGGTTTTAACGACAAATCCCTTTCCGAGGTTTATGATAAAATGCAGCCATTGATTACCGGTAAATCAGTTTTCAAAATCACACCAAAAACCAATACCAAAGCAACTTGGATAGAACCTGAACTGGTTGCTGAAATCAAATTTACGGAACTGACAAAAGACCTGATTTACAGGCACCCGATTTTCCTCAGACTCCGGGATGATATAGAGCCTGATGATGTGACATTCAATCCAGAAAAACCTTCAAAAAAAGAACCCGTGAAAAAAGCAGAACCTAAGAAAAGAACAGGAAAAGACGATGTCGAGAAAAAAATCGGAAAGCAAAAACTGAAACTTACCAATCAAAACAAAATCTATTTTCCCGATGATGACGTGACGAAAGGCGATGTGATTGATTATTATCAAAGCATTTCGAAATATATCTTACCACATCTGAAAAACCGCCCACAATCTATGAACCGTTATCCGAACGGTATCAAAGGAATGAGCTTTTACCAGAAAGATGCTGCTGAGGAAACGCCAGAGTGGATAGAAACGCAGAAGGTCTTCTCGGAAAGTACCGATAAATATATCAATTACATCATCTGCAATGATAAGGAAACAATGGCCTATCTGAACAATCTCGGTTGCATCGAGCTAAATGTCTGGACCAGTAAAATCCAAAAAGCGGATAATCCCGATTATCTTGTTCTGGACCTGGACCCGTCCGAAAAGAATACCTTCGAAGATGTGATAGAAACCGCTCAGGCTGTGAAGGAAGTTTTGGATTTGGCAGGAATCAATGGTTATCCCAAAACTTCCGGCAGTTCGGGCATACACGTTTATATCCCAATGGGTGCAAAATATTCTTATGAGCAGGTGAAAGATTTCGGACACTTGCTAATGCAGATGGTTCAGCAGAAGTTACCGGATTTGACAACGCTTGAACGCAGCCTTCAGAAAAGGGATAAAAACAAAATCTATCTCGACTATCTACAAAACAGAAGAGGACAGACTCTTGCAAGCGTTTACAGTCTTAGGCCGAAAAAAGGTGCACCTGTCTCAATGCCGTTGGAATGGGACGAGGTCAAAAAAGGACTTAAGCCGACCGACTTCAACATTCATAATTCATTAGACCGGCTGAAAGAAAAAGGTGACATCTTCAAACCGATTTTAGGAAAAGGAATTGATATGCTGAAGACAATTAAAAAACTGGAGTAGTAGTTCTTAAAATAATTGTATATTAGGGATAACATAAATGATTAAATTATGCCCCTTCTACATACAATTAATGCTCATCTTTATGAGAATCTTTTAACAAAAAATGATTCTGCCGATTATCTGGCGCGTACCATCAGTGAGGAGTCGCTCAATATCAAACAGATCTGTGAGGCTGCTGTCAATAGGGGCGGAGCGGATATGTCGGCACCGTCTATGGAGTATGCTGTAACGCTTTTTCTGAAAGAGATGGCTTACCAGCTTTGCGATGGTTTTACCATTAATACCGGCTATTTTACGGCAGGTACCAAGATCAAGGGTGTTTTTAATAGCCTGTCCGAGACTTTTGATAAGGATAAGCATAAGATATTTTTCCAGTTCAATCAGGGTGAAAGAATGAGAGCAATGATTCCCGATATCCAGGTTAATATTCTTGGTGCAGCCAGCAGAGGTTCTGTCATCTATGAGGTGACAGATATGAAGAGTGGCTCCATTAATAATAAGATCTCACCTGGTAGAAATCTGAACATCAAAGGCGCAAAAATAAAAATAGCTGGAGATAGCCCCGAAAACGGAATCTTCTTTGTCAATAGTGTAACTAATAACAGGACAATAGTTCCTGCAGATGATATAATAGTGAACAAAGCATCAGAATTGATCATCATTATTCCTGAATTAGAGATCGGTAGCTATTATTTGGAGGTTACAAGCCAATATTCCGGGAGTAACTTGTTGAAAGCTTCCAGAACCGCAGGATATGATAAGGTATTGAGTGTGGAGTAGGCGCTTTATTTCATGAATGATAACTCTTATCGAAGCATGTTCTACTCTTATCGAGGCATAAGTTTTACTCTTATCGAGGCATAAGTCTTACTCTTATCGAAGCATAAGTCTTACTCTTAATAAAGCATAAGGTTGATTTTACTATATCTTAATAGTGTTGATTAGCTAAATATAATTAATAAGTAAACTGCTTAATTCTTTATATGATTTAAAAATAAAGAGCACTCTCTTAGAAGAAATGCCCTTTAAAAATAAAAACCTTAAAATTCAAAAAAATTATAATGAAACCCCTCGTTTCCAAGGTATAAATACATCCTGTTTCAGTTGGTCTGCTTTTGTTTCTACGTTGCCGCTTGCCAATTCGATAATATAATCTACGATCTCTTCGCCCACTTCCTGGATGCTTTTTTCTCCGGTGATTACAGTTCCTGCATTAACATCAATAATGTCGGACATTCTGTTGATCAATGCGGTGTTGGAAGAGATTTTCACAACCGGTGCAATTGGATTTCCCATCGGATTTCCTAAGCCTGTTGTAAACAAAACCACAGTTGCTCCAGCTCCAACTAGTCCTGTGGTGCATTCGGCATCGTTTCCAGGTGTGTTCAATAAGTTCAGACCTGGTTTTGAAATGTATTCACCATAATCTAAAACATCTACAATAGGAGCGGTTCCACCTTTTTTAGAAGCGCCTGCAGATTTCATTGCGTCTGTAATCAAACCGTCTTTGATATTGCCGGGAGATGGATTCATATCAAATCCTGAACCTGCATCCACAACGGATTTTTCGAAGGCTTTCATTAATGATAAAAACTTATCTGCCTTTTCCTCATCCACACATCGGTTCATCAATTCCTGCTCCACACCGCACAATTCCGGAAACTCGGCCAAGATTGTTTTCCCGCCTAATGCTGCAAAAATATCCGAAACAACACCTAGTGCCGGATTGGCAGAGATGCCTGAAAAACCGTCAGAACCACCACACTCCAGACCAATGCTCAGCTTAGAAACCGGTGCAGGCTGGCGTTGGATTTTATTAGCTCTTTTGATCGCTTCGAAAGACTCTTTGATGACCATTTGGAACATCTTGTCCGTCGTCCCGATTTTCTGTTGTTCAAAGATCAGCACTTCTTTATCGCTGTTCGGGCTCATTTCTTTCAAAGCATTTTGGAAGATATCAACCTGAAGATTCTGACATCCTAAACTCAAAACCGTTGCACCAGCCACATTCGGGTTGTTCACATAACCGGCAAGCAGTTTTGCCAAAAGTTCAGAGTCTTGTCGGATGCCGCCGCAACCACCTTGATGATTGATAAACTTCACTTCGATATTATCCAGAAGATTTTCATTTCTGGATTGGTCTTCCACTTCTTCCACGCTTTTTTCTTCAATCAGAGAACGCAGGAAATTCTTATAGGAAACTTCTTTTTTCGGTAACAATTCGTTCTCGAAAATATCTTTCAGCTTCTCGATATTCTTGTTTTCGCAAAACACCAATGGGAAAAATAACCAAACATTTTTGGTCCCCACTTGTCCGTCAGCACGATGATATCCATTGAAGGTCTTATCTTTCCATTTATCAACATTTGGCGGAGTCCAACCCAAATCTCCGGTCTTTTTGAAAACCTCTTCACTCTCGTGTTTTACGTTTTCGGTCGTGATGACTTCACCTTTTTGAATTGGCTGATTGGCTTTTCCAACAATGACGCCGTACATAATAATAAGGTCACCCATCGCAAAATCTTCTGCTGCGAATTTATGTTTTGCTTTTGTATCTTTCAGTACCGTGTAATCTGCACCGTCCAGATGCACGATGTCTCCGGCAGGCAAATCCGTTAGCGCAACAATGATGTTGTCTTTCGGATTGACTTTTAAAACTTTCTTTTGCATAATCTTTAGCTTTAATCAAGTTCAACACAAAGGCACAATTTTCTTATTCTTCTGTTTTTTTAAGGCACTAAGTTTTTTCTTGTGCCTTAAAAAACGACAATTAGATTTATGCTTTTATGTCTTTATGTTTAAGTCTTATAAATTATTAATATAACTTTTATATCCTTCTTCAATTCCTGTGGAATCGATTGCACTTAAAGCCTTGGTTACAGCTTCTGTTAATCCAGAAACCTGAGTAAGATCTGTATCCCAGAAACTCACTTCAGATAAAGCATTTTTCGCTACTTCTCCAAGGTCGTTAGTTGACCAGATTTCTTTGAATCTTTCCAAAACCGGCGCATCATCGCTTACAGGAAGTTGTTTTCCATCGAATTCACCTTGATAAAACCTAATCAACGCTGCTAAAGCAAAAGTCAGGTTAGTTGGTAATTCGTTCTTGATTTCAACATACTTCAGAAAGCTTGGTAAAACTCTCACTTTGAACTTCGAAACCGAGTTCAATGCAATACTAGAAAGTAAATGTTTCAGGAACGGGTTTCTGAATCTGTCAAAAACTTCATCCGAAAATGCCGTCAATTCTTCTGTTGATAAATCCAGAGTAGGGATGATTTCGTTATAAACCGTTTCGGAAATCCATTGTCCTGCAAAGTCCGCATCAATAGCTTCCTTCACAGTTTCTTTGCCGTCAAGGATAGAGAAAGCCAACATTGCTGTGTGAGCACCGTTCAGGATTCTAACTTTTCTGGTTCTGTAAGGCGTGATATCATCCACTATCAAAACCTGGTCATCAATTTTATCAAACGGAATCAAGGCTTTCAATTTCTCATCACCTTCGATAACCCACAGTAAGAACGCTTCGCAAACCACCATTAGATTATCATCATAATCCAATTTAGCTTCGTACTCGTCTTTTTCTTCTCTTGGATATCCCGGAACAATTCTGTCCACCAAAGTATTGTGGAAATAGTTGCTATTCTCTATCCAAGTTGAAAAATCTTCTTCAAGATCCCAAAGCTGGGCATATTTCAGGATATATTCTTTCAATGTCAAGGCATTGTTTTCAATCAATTCGCAAGGAATGATGTGAAGACCTTTTTCCGTATCGCCATTAAAATGCTTGAATCTCTCGTAAAGGAAAGCTGTCACTTTTGCAGGGAAATTCTTGTGAGGACCAGAAGCTAAAGAAGTTTCAGACTCATCAAAAGCAATTCCTGCTTCCGTGGTATTCGATAAAATGAACTGTAAGTCTTCGCCTTTTGCCAATTCTAGATACTCCGCATAATTTTCGTAAGGACTGAATGAACGCTGGATTGCAGAAATCACTCTCTGGTCATCCACGATCTGGCCTTTTTTTACACCTCTTATGAAAAGTGTGTAAAGGTTATCCTGCTCTTCCAGCATATCAACAAGACCACCCTGAGTCGGCTGAACAACAGCTACGCCAGCATTGAAGCCAGCCTCTTTATTCATCTTATCGATAAGGTAATCTACAAATGCACGAAGGAAATTACCTTCCCCGAATTGTAAAAATTTGATGGGAAGTTTCTCAGTCGAACCTGAGTTTTCACGGTTAAGTTTTTGTTTAGTTTGATATTCCATTTCTTTATTCTTTAATGATTTTGTATTTAGGAACCAATGATTTCATCACAAACCAGGCAACCAGATAAGCTACTGCGCAGATTGAGAAAATAATCATATATCCTTTATCGATACCGTCTGAGATGACAGCACCGGAATTTTTCAATTGAATCAACAGATCATCAGGAAGCCTAGTATCCTTGAACTCAGGATATTTTTCTAAAAGTGGAACGCCGTCAACAGTTGTCCAGGCTTTGTGGGCGTGGTCAAACAATAATCCAGAACCTTTATTAATAAGAAAAGAACCGATTCCGCCAGCCATTCCACCAATTCCTGTGATGGTTGCGATTGCTTTTTTCGGGAACATATCGCCAACTGTTGAAAATATATTAGCAGACCAGGCCTGATGCGCGGCTCCGGCAACCCCGATAATCAAAACGGGAAGCCAATAAGAGATTTGTCCTGCAGGTTGCGCCACTAAAGCTAATAATGGAAAGAAGGCGAAAATCAACATGGCACGCATTCTTCCTGCGTAAGGATTCATTCCTTTTTTGTCTACGAAATATTTTGGAAGCCAGCCTCCTAAAATTGAAACCAAGGTTATCATATACAAAACGAAGAGTGGTAATGCACTTTGCGTGCTATCCATTCCGTAAACTGAACTTAGGTAGGCCGGAGTCCAGAAGAGATAAAACCACCAAACGCCGTCTGTCATAAATTTACCGAAAATAAATGCCCAGGTTTGTCTGTATCCAAAAGCTTGTTTCAAGCTCATTTTTTTCTGAGGAACTTCTATTATTTCTTCTGCGACATCATCCTGGTCCTGCTGAATGTAAGCCAATTCGTGCTCATTAACTTTCGGATGCTGATGGGGTTTTTTGTAATAGAAAATCCAAAGTCCCATCCAAACGAATCCAAGCGCACCAATGATGATAAATGCCATTTCCCAACCCATCGATTTGGCGATGAAAGGAATAGTAACTGGCGCAGCTAATGCACCAACAGTTGCTCCTGCATTGAAAATACTTGTAGAAAACGCTCTGTCTTTTTTAGGGAAATATTCTGCAGTGGTTTTAATCGCCGCTGGAAAGTTTCCAGCTTCACCCACTGCTAAAACAAATCTTGCAAAGATGAAAAGCGTCACACTTGTGCTTGTAACCAGAGAGATATTGTTAAGAGTTCCAATAATTTCCTTTGATTCTGCGAAGCCTACAAACCAGTTTCCTGTCAAAATTCCCGAAGTTGCAATGCCGCAGAATGCGTGTAAAATAGCTCCAATCGACCAAATGAAAATTGCCCAAAGAAATCCTTTTTTCGTATCCATCCAATCCACAAATTTCCCAGCGAATAACATACTGATTGCGTAAAAAATTGAGAATAAGGCCGTGATGTTTCCATAATCATTATTATTCCAATGGAACTCGGGTTGGATAAAATCTTTCCAGGTCAAAGAAAGAACCTGCCTGTCAAGATAATTGATGGTTGTAGCAATGAACAGAAGTCCGCAGATGGACCATCTGAAATTACTTGGTTTTAAGGATTTAACTGAACTCATATTGGTTTTAGGAATTTAGTTTTCAATAATTATTTGATGGATTGGATGATATCCAATACTTTTTTAGTTTCGTTTTCGATGGTTGCGTAATCTTTGGAAGCCATTAATTCTTTACTGACTAACTTACTTCCCATTCCAACCGCGGAAACGCCGGCTTTGAACCAGCTTTCGATGTTTTCTTTGGTGGTGTCAACACCACCTGTAGGCATAAATTTCAGGTTTGGAAATACATCTTTGATGGCGCTCATAAATCCAGTTCCTAAAGCATTTCCAGGAAATAACTTTACGAATGTTACACCTGCATTTTCAGCTTCGATGATTTCTGTTGGCGTCATGCAACCTGGGCTATACAACACATCTTTCGGAATCAGGAATTCTGTAACCTCTGAAACAAATCCGGGACTGATGAAAAAGTCAGCACCAACTTTGTAATATTCTTCAGCTTGCTTTTGATTCTTAATGGTTCCGATTCCGAGCAGCATATCCGGCATTTCGGCATTTCGGATTTCTACCATTTTTGTGAAATTGCTTAATGCAGCTTCGCCCCGGCTTGTATATTCTACAGCTCGGATTCCTGCTTTGTATAGCGATTTCAGTATTTCGAGAGTTACCGTTTCGTCTGCATTATAATACAAAGGCAAAAGCCCCTGCTTGATAATAGCGTTCGTAACTAATTGAATTTTTGTCATTTTATATTTTTTGATTGAGGTTTGAGATTCTTCGATAAGCTCAGAATGACAAACGTGACAATACTTCTAAATTATCTTTTAATTCTTCCTCCTGAATTGCCGCTCATTACTTCCAGAATATCATTGGCACTGCTCAGATTCACATCACCTAAAATCGTATGTTTGATGGCGCAAGCTGCATTGGCAAATTTCAAAGCTTTCTCATCATCGAAGTTGATTAAACCGTAAATCAAACCTGCTGCAAACGCATCGCCGGTTCCGATTCTGTCCACAACCGGATTCACTTCCAGACTTTCGGTTTCGAAATATTGTCCGTTGACCAAAGCTCTTCCTTGTGTCGCCTGATTACTTGCCGTAACACCGATTCTGGTCTTATCAAATACCTTTTTGATAGAAGGAATTTCTTGCATTAATGTCTCAGCAGCTTGGATAAAACTGTCTTTATCATAACCGAAAGATGTTCCTAGGATTTCATTGATTTCATTCACACCACCGATGAAAATTGTAGAGTAGGAGATGAGTTCCTTAAGAACTGCAAATCCTTCTTTCCCGTATTTCCAAAGATTAGAACGATAAGCCGGGTCAGCTGTGATTTCGATTCCTTTTGAATAAGCTAATTGTAAACCTTGTTTCAAAGTTTCATAAGCACCTTCCGAAATTCCGGGAGAAATGCCTGTCCAATGGAAATATTCCGCACCTTCGATAGCTTTTTCCCAATCCACTTGTTCCGGTTTGATGTTGGCAAAAGAGCCATTCAAACGATTATAGGAAATTCGGCTCGCACGCATCGCAGAACCAACTTCCAGGAAGTATAAACCAATCGGATGTTCTGTTCTGTTGACGAATTGCGTATCAATCCCGTAACTTTTCATTGTTGCAATGGCTGATTCTCCGATGAAACAATCGGAAACATTGGTGATGTGTCTCGTTTCGCATCCCATAATTGCTAAAGACGCACCGACATTCATTTCTGTTCCTCCGAAGAAGAATTCCATTTCACGGCTTTGTCTCAGCATTTTGCTGTTGGACGGAGACAATCTCATCAATACTTCGCCAAAGGTTACAACTTTGCTCATTTATGTAGTTTTTTTTTAGAATCGAGATTCTTAATTTTTATTTTTTCTGAACGCAAAGAGCGCAAAGATTTTTTTATTTAATTCTATGTTTTTAAGTTCACAAAGGCGTAAAACTTAACAATGTTCGCAGAGAGAAATTAATTACTTTATAAAATCTTCTCTAAACGGACTGAAAACATCTACCAAAGTCCCGTCTTCCAGACATTCGACGCCGTGAAGAACATTGGAAGGAACGAAGAATGAATCGCCTTTCTTCAAAATTGAAATATCTTCTCCGATGTTGACTTCAAATTTTCCTTCTGCAACATAAGTAACCTGAATGTGAGGATGTTTGTGCTTGTATCCGATTCCGCCTTTTTTGAAACGGACATTTACCATCATTACAGATTCGTCGTAGCCCACAATTTGGCGGTCGATATAATCATCGATTTTCTCCCATTCTGTTGAATCGGATTTGTAATATATTTTGGATGTTTGTTTTGTTTCCATTTTATTTTGAACACAAAGTGCACTAAGATTTTTTATTTAATTCTAATGTTTTTAGGTTCACAAAGTCCTTCGACTCCGCTCAGGATGACAACTCTTATACTAACTTTTTAATCCACAAATCACTCGCAGCCCGACTTGAGCGGGAGCCCTTCGACAAGCTCAGGATAAACTTTAAGCGGATTAAGCTGCCCTAATTATTCTGAAATCCTTCGAGAGCCTCAGGGTGACAATATTAAAAGTTGAAATATTCCTTAGCGTTAAAATAGCAAATATCTGCTACAACTTTTCCTACCAAATCCAAATCCTCAGGCAGTTCGCCAGACTCAATTTCGTTTCCTAAAAGGTTACACAATACACGTCTGAAATACTCGTGTCTTGGGAACGAAAGGAAGCTTCTGGAATCGGTCAACATCCCAACGAATGTGCTGATGAGTCCCATATTGGAAAGCGCGTTCATCTGTTTTTCCATGCCGTCTTTTTGGTCCAGAAACCACCAGCCGGAACCAAACTGTACTTTTCCTTTTACCGAACCGTCGTTGAAATTTCCAATCATTGTAGCCATAATTTCGTTATCAGCAGGATTTAGATTGTAAATAATCGTTTTCGTTAATTTATCCTTAGAATCCAATGTGTTTAGGAATCTCGAAAGGTTTGCAGCCTGACTGAAATCGCCGATGGAATCCCAACCTGTGTCTGGTCCAAGAATTTTCAACATTCTTGCATTATTGTTTCTCAAAGCACCCAAATGATATTGCTGAACCCAGCCAAATGAATGGTAAGTTTCGCCCAAGAACAGCAAAATGGCTGTTTTGAACTGCTCAATCTGATGTGGTGTTAAGGTTTCTCCTTTTCTTTTAGTTTCAAAAATCGAGTTGATTTCTGAATCTGTGAATGTTTCAAAAGAAATGTTATTCAATCCGTGGTCACACAATCTGCATCCGTTGGTGTGAAAGTATTCAATCCTTTTGATTAGCGCATTCTGTACATCCTTGTAAGATTGGATTTCGATGTCTGCGGATTCGCCTAATTTATCGATGTATGAATTGTAATCCTCGTTGTCAATCAAAATCGCTTTGTCCGGACGGAAAGCTGTGCTGACTGTAATTCCGATATTGTTTTGTTTAATGGTTTGATGATACTCTAAAGTGTCAATCGGGTCTTCTGTGGTACAAACCGTTTCCACATTTCTCATTTTCAACAATCCACGAACAGATTTCTCAGGAGTCTGAAGTTGAGCCGATACATTTTCGTAAACTTCGTTCGCATTTTTCTCGTTTAACAAATCGTAAACGTCAAAATATCTTGCTAGTTCTAAATGGGTCCAATGGAATAGAGGATTTCTCAGCGTATTCGGAACTGTTTTGGCCCAGGCTGCGAATTTTTCTTTGTCCGAAGCGTTTCCAGTAATGAATTTTTCATTCACACCCATCGTTCTCATTGCTCTCCATTTGTAATGGTCGCCACCAATCCAAACCTGAGTAATGTTCTCAAACTGGCGGTTTTCGGCAATCTCTTTCGGAGGCAAATGGTTATGATAATCAATAATCGGTTGGTTTTCAGCAAATCTGAAATACAACTCTTCAGCGAATTTGTTCTTTAATAGAAATGTATCTGTGATAAATGGTTTTGTAAGTGTGTTCATAAGACTAATAGATAATAGACTGATAGATGAAAGACTTTATTCGTTTGAAGGTTTTCCGATGGTTGCCAGGATTCCGCCATCAACATAGATGATTTGTCCGTTGATAAACTGACTTGCTTCGGATGCTAAAAATATTGCTGTTCCAGCCAAATCTTCGGGATTACCCCAACGGCCTTCCGGTGTTCTACTAATGATGAACTCGTTGAAAGGATTTCCGTCAACTCTGATTGGTTCTGTCTGAGACGTTGCAAAATATCCGGGACCGATTCCGTTTACTTGGATATTATGTTTTGCCCATTCTGTTGCTAAATTTTTAGTCAGCATTTTCAATCCGCCTTTTGCAGAAGCGTAAGCCACAACATTGTCACGACCCAATTCGCTCATCATAGAACAGATGTTGATAATTTTACCGGATTTTCTTGCAATCATACTTTTTGCTACCAACTGAGAAATAATAAAAGGTCCTGTCAAATCTACATCAATCACTTTTCGGAAATCGGAAACTTCCATTTCCAGAGCCGGGATTCTTTTGATGATACCGGCATTATTAATAAGGATATCGATTTGCTTATGATTCGCTTCGATTTCTGCCACTTTTTCAGCAGCAATTTTCTCATCGGTCACGTCAAAAATATAGCCTGTTGCTTTGTATCCTTTTGACTGGTAATAAGTAATTGCTTCTTCCAATTTGGATGGAGTAGTGCTGGTTACGACCAATTCTGCTCCAGCCGAAGCCAAACCTTCTGCCATTGCCAAGCCTAAACCGTGTGTTCCACCGGTTACTAATGCTACTTTTCCAGTTAAGTCAAATAAATTTTTCATTTAGAAATATCCTTAGATAATTTTATATTCTCGCAGATTTTGCAAATGATGCAGATTCTGAAATCAGCTAAATCAGCGAGAATTTTAATCTTTAATTATTTTAATTCTTGCGTTTTTACAGCATCCATATCGCCGTAGTCCATATTTTCTCCCGCCATTCCCCAGATAAATGTATAATTTGAAGTCCCAACACCAGAGTGGATAGACCATTCCGGAGAGATTACAGCATCTCTATTTTTAAGGAAAATGTGTCTTGTTTCCTGAGGTTGTCCCATAAAGTGTGAAATCGATTGCCCGTCTTCCAAATCGAAGTAGAAGTAAGCTTCCATTCTTCTGGTATGCGTGTGAGAAGGCATTGTATTCCAAACGCTTCCTTCGTGCAATTCGGTCATTCCCATTTGAAGTTGGCAAGTTTCCAAAACGCTGTTTACCAATAATTTGTTAATGGTTCTTCTGTTTGCATATTTGGTTTCGCCCAATTCTACGATTTCAGCTTCATTCTTTGTAATTTTCTTTGTTGGATAAGACTGATGAGCTGGTGCAGAATTGATGTAGAAATATGCTTGATTTCCGTCTATGTTTTCGAAAATAACTTCTTTGTTTCCTTTTCCTATATATAAGGCTTCCTTATTATTAAGTTCGTAAGCGGTTCCGTCAACAGTCACTTTTCCTTTCCCACCAACATTGATGATGCCGATTTCTCTTCTATCTAGAAAGTTTTCAGCTTTTAGTTCATCAATTGTTTCAAGCTTTAAAACTTTATCAGTAGGCATAGCTCCTCCAACAATTAATCTATCATACATGGTATAGACTAATTTGATTTGACCTTCCTGAAATAAATTGTTGATCAGGAATTCTCTTCTAAGATCTTCGGTAGTATATTTTTTTGCATCATCCGGATGATGAGCGTATCTGAATTCTGAAGTTGTCATTTCCTTATTATATAAATGTGAACTAAAACTAATTTGTGTAATCGATTGCATTAAAAACTGCTCTTTTTGGCACAGAAAATAATTTCTGTAAATATATATATAAATATTAACCAAGAAAGAAAAAAAAAACAAATTAATTATAAATGTTTAATAGTCAGATGTTTATTAATGAATAATTGAATTTTTTAAGCTCATAAGGTAGTGTTTTGGATGCTTAATTTTGCACAGTAAAACTAATTTTCATGCAAAAATTTGTCATTTGTTGCTTTTCTTGCTAAAAACTATTTTTCAGAATAAAATAATTATTAAGTATTTGATAAATAAGTATTTATGCTTTTGTTTTAGGTTTTGTAAAACAATGACTAAGATTTTAACTCATTTTTGATTTTAAGATGAAAAAAAGGGATTTTTTATAAAATTAAGTCCATTAAGTTAAATTTTGGTTAAATAAAATTGCACAAAACTCTATTTTATGGTCTTAAATTAATCAAACTAAATGTTAAATAAAAGTTAATTTCTATGATGGTTCGTTTTATAACCTAAAATTTAATTAGTCATAATTTATTATAAATCAATAATTTATTATTGTTTGTTGTTAATGATAATTCATTATGTTAAATTAATATTAATAAAAAAATGATTTTTTTTATTTGTCAATTGAAAAATAATCTTAGTTTAGTCAAGTTAAGAAAAGTTTCAAATTTAAAGTGCAATCGATTGCATTTTTATTGTGAAATTTCTAACTATTTTAAGTAAATAATTACTAAAATTTATAAAAACTAAAAAATATCTATGAGTGGTTTAAAATTAGGTATTCAAAGTGCTTTTGTAAAGACGACTATTGCATCGGTCTTTTTACTGCCGGCATTTGGATTAGCTCAAGAATTAATTAAAATTTCCGGAACTATCACGTCTGATCAAAAGAAGCCTTTGTCAAATGTCGAGATCTCTGTAAGGAATTCTAAATTCTCTACAATGACAGATAAATCCGGAAAATATGAATTGAACGTTCCAAAAACTGCTACACTTGTGATTCGGTCCAAAGGTTTTGAAGAGCAGGAAGTGGAAGTCAACGGTAGAACTGTTATTAATGTTTCATTATCAAAATTTGATAGTAATAAGGAGAAAGCGATTGATGAAGTGGTTTTGGTGGGATATACAACTGTGTCTAAAAAAGATGTGACCAATTCCATCGCTTCCGTAAAAGGAGAACAATTGGCTGATATGCCTGTAAATAGTGCGGCAGAAGCTATCCAGGGCAGAATGGCTGGTGTACAGGTAACTTTTGGCGAAGGTTCGCCAGGATCTGATCCCGAAATTAAAGTCAGAGGTGGCACGTCTATCACTCAGGATAATGCGCCGCTTTATATAGTGGACGGAATCCAGATGGATAATGCCTTATCCCTAATCTCTCCAAAAGAAATTGAATCTATAGAGGTTCTTAAGGATGCGTCTTCAACTTCAATTTATGGTGCAAGAGGAGCAAATGGAGTAGTTCTGATCACAACAAAAAGCGGTAGAAAAAATGCTAAAACCACCATTAACTATAATGGTTATACAGGTGTTAGAACAATTGCAAAAACTCTGGATGTGATGAGTCCTTATGATTTTGTCCAGTATCAGTATGAGCTTCGTAACAAAGATGGTTACCAGGATCAGATCGATAAGTTTATACAACTTTATGGCAATTATAATCCGACTTATGATGATAATGGGCAGTTGATAGATGTGGGAATTGATAAATATAGAACTATCAAGACCAAAAACTGGCAGGATGAAGTTTTTGGAAAAGAGGCATTCAATTATACTCATAATATCAACATTTCCGGAGGGAATTCCAATTCGGCATTTACATTGGCATTGAATCATGTGGAAGAAGATGGGATTATGCTTAATTCCGGCTACAAAAGAAGTATGGCCAATTTCAAATATGATTTTGATATCAGTAAGAAACTGAAAGTAGGATTGACCGCAAGATACAGCAGGACTTCGATTCTGGGAGCGGGAACATCCTCGTCAGGAACCCAGACAACCAACAGGCTCAGAAATGTTATCCGTTATAAGCCATTTGAGAACGGTATTAGCTTAGGTGCCGGCTCTGATGAGTTCGATACAGATGATTATGCAACTACCAACCTTGTTAACCCGGTTTTGCTTGCCAACAACGAAATAAAATATAATGATGTTAATAACTTATTCCTGAATGGAGTTATTACGTATAATATTTTTAAGGATTTAACATTCAAAAGTACCATTGGTTATGTCCAGAATGATCAGGATATCAAGCAGTTTTCCGGACCATCCACTTATCTGTCAAGGATCAATTCTGATATGTCTGTGGTTCAGCTAACAAGTACTCAAAGCAGAAGAATAACAAATAGTAATACGCTTGCTTATAAAAAGAAATTTGGCAAAAGCAAATTAGATCTATTGCTTGGGCAGGAAATTGTACAAACAGACGGCGAAAAGACGGATATGACAATCAGATGGTTGCCGACTTCTTTATCAGCAACTCAGGCTTTTGCAAATATTGTCCTTGCAATGCCGCCTATGGGAATGGTTCAGGAAGCTCCTATTGCAGCAGCTCAGCCTCCAATGAGACTGGCTTCATTCTTTGCAAGAGCCAATTATATCTACAACAACAAGTATATTGCGACGGTATCTATAAGAAGAGATGGATCTAATTCTTTTGGGTATTCTAATAGATGGGCCAATTTCCCTTCAGCATCTTTGGCCTGGAAAATTGGCGAAGAAAACTTCCTGAAGGATTCCAAAATTGTAAATGACCTTAAATTACGTGCAGGTTATGGACAATCCGGGAATGATAGAATTGCTTCTTTCACATTTGATACTTTCTATATGCCGTCAAGTACCTATGGATATACTGGTGGAGTAGGAATTATTACAGGAGCGGCGCCAATAAACATTATGCCGAATCGTAACATCAAATGGGAAGCAACCGTTTCTCAGAATGTGGGTATAGATTTTACATTGTTTAATAAAAGAGTCTATGGAGCACTTGACGGATATATCACGGACACTAAAGATTTATTATTATTAGCTAAAATTCCTCAAACTTCCGGATATGAGTATCAATATCAAAATTCCGGAAAAACTCAAAATAAAGGTATCGAATTCAGTTTGGGAGCTATTATCGTTGGTAATGAAAACTTTACCTGGAAAACTGATTTCAACATCGCTGCTAACAAAAATGTCATAAAAAGTTTAGGGTCTTTAACACAGTCCGGAACAGATTATTATCTTCAGCCATCAGGATGGGTTAATAACTTATTTGACTTCAAAGTTCAGATAGGTGCACCTGTGGGAACATTTTATGGGTATGTTACGGAAGGCAGATATGAGCTAAGCGACTTTGATTACAATGCAACTAACCGTACTTATAAGCTGAAAGACGGAATTCCGAGTTCAAGCTCTGTTGCTTTAGGAAACAAAGCGCCTCAGCCGGGAGATTTGAAATTAAGAGATTTGAATGGTGACGGGGTAATTGATACAAAAGACCAGACCGATCTTGGGAATGCCCAACCTAAGTTTTATGGAGGATTTAATCAGACATTCCGTTACAAAAATTTTGACATGAGTTTATTCTTCAATTTCTCTGTCGGAAATAAAGTGTATAATGCTAATAAAATTGAATTTACAACCAAGTACCAATATACAGATCAGAACATGTTAGCAGAAATGGCAAATCGTTGGAAGTGGTTCAATGCAGATGGTGTGAAAGTTACAGATCCTACGGAGTTGGCAGCTCTTAATGCCAATACTACAATGTGGACACCAACCGGCGGTAACTATTTTCTGCATTCTTATGCAATAGAAGACGGTTCTTTTCTAAGACTTAATAACATAACAATAGGCTATTCTTTACCAAAAGATTCTCTTAAAATGCTTGGTATAACCAATTTCAGATTGTATGCAACAGCCAATAATGTATTCACTATCACAGGTTACTCTGGCTATGATCCGGAAGTGAGTACAAGAAAAAGCACGCTTACACCAGGGGTAGATTATGCGGCTTTTCCGCGAAGCAGATTTTTCTTAACCGGTATTGATGTAACTTTTTAATTCAAAAAAATGAAAATTAACAGATTAATTTATATTCTTAGTTGTTTGGTTGCCTTCAGTATTTTTACATCTTGTGAAGACTTCCTTAATGCAGAAAATATTTCCAGTTCCAACGAAGCACAGCAGTTTGACAGCACTGCCGACACTTTCAGCGCATTAATTGGTGTTTATAACCAAATAATTGGTGATGATGGATATGGACAGAGACTGAATTTATATTATCCCCAGTCGGCTGATGATTTTAAAACATCAGGAGACTATAACTGTAATGACAGAAGGGGAATCAGTACGTATGGCGCTTGTACTTCTAATCCGGATCTTAACAGACCGTTTTTAAAATTATATTCAGGGATTGAAAGAGCTAATCTTTGTATCAAAAACATTCCTTTATCACCAGTTTATCAGACAGGCTCAACGGCTGATAAAGCGTTAATGGATCGTTACTATGGTGAAGCTTTGACACTGAGAGCAATGTTCTATTATGATCTTATCAAAAACTGGGGTGATGTTCCAATGCAAATGGTGCCTTCATCAGATTTGGAATCGGTTTATTTACCAAAAACGGACAGGGATATTATTTATGATAAAATTATTGCAGACCTTGCAACTGCTGCACAATTAGTTCCTTGGAGATCAGAATCAGGAACATCTAATACAAGATTCACCAAAGCTGCTGTAAAAGGTCTTAGAGCAAGAATTGCTTTGGCTAGAGCCGGGTATTCTCTTAGAAGAGATCCAAGAGTTATGGCAAAAGGTTCTAATTCCGAGGTGTATTACAAAATTGCTTATGATGAATGCAGAGATATTATCAATTCCGGGCAACACGGTTTGAATAGCAGCTTTGAAGCAGCTTTCAGACCATTGCATGAGAATACGGAAGATGCAGCACATGAGGTTATCTTTGCAGTAGGTGCATACGGAGGTAATGCTGCAACAGATAGTAAGATTGGTTATTACAACGGAATGCGACACGATGATGCTTCTAATTGGAAAAGTAGTGGCGGTATCAATGCTATAGCAACTTATTTTTACGAATTCGGAAAATATGATGTCAGAAGAGACCTTACCGTTGCGTCTATGCAGATCAATGCTACCAACCAGGCAATATTGTCGACCGGCGTTTTGTGTACAGACGGAAAATTCAGAAAGTCTTGGACAAATGTTACAGGAACTGCACAAAATCTTGCTATCGACTGGCCATTGTTACGTTACTCTGACATTCTTCTAATGTTTGCTGAAGCAGATAATGAAATCAACGGCAATCCTTCTGCACAGGCTGTGGATGCGGTAAGACAAGTTAGAAACAGGGCATATGCAGGTAACTTAGGACAGGCTGGAACAATTCCGACAGATAAAACAGGATTCTTTAATTATATTGTTCATGAGAGATTATTGGAATTCGGAGGAGAAGGTCTTAGAAAATATGACTTGATCCGTTGGAATCTCTTAGCAACAAAAATTGCTGAAACCAGACAAAAGCTTTCAGATCTGTTAAATGGAACAGGACAGTATGCCAATGTTCCTTCTTATCTGTATTACAAGGTTTCTCCATATGACAAAACAAAATCTGCACAGGCAGCACTTCAGGCAATTGATGTGTATGTTCCTGCGGGTGTTGACAGATCAGACGTATATTATACGCCGTCAGTAGCAAATACGCCGGCAGGCTATACAAGAGTCAATTGGAGAGCAGCTATGACAGCTACTTACATCAATGATCCTGCAAAAGGATACGCCCAATATTTTGAAGCAAATAGAAAAGAATTACTTCCTATCTATAACGATATTATACAATCAAACTATAATCTGACTCAGGATTACGGTTATTAGAAATAGAATTCTGGACTAGAATTTTTTTAAGTTATTATATTTTTAATTTTTTTTGAAGACTCACTCTATCAGGATTTTATATCCTGGTAGAGCTGAATCTAAGGGATTTTTTGTCCAAAATTTAAACAAAAACTATATTCTATTATTTAAAATTAGTTAATGAGAAGGGTTCGTTGAAGTCAACACTAATTATAATAATTACATTTTATAAAAACTCGTAAAAGACTCATTAAAATAAATTTTATATGAATAAATTTAAACTACTTTATGTATTCTTGTTATTTGTAATGACGCAGGTATCAGGACAGTCTGTTACATTCAACGAATCTGCAGGCTGGGTAGAAACAGCCTTTGTAAAATGGCAGCCGGTAGAAAATGCCGGAAGATACAATGTTTACTATTCCGGTGAAGGCGTTGTAAACAAGCAGGTTGATGATTATTTGATTCGCAGTTACGGATCATATTTCAGAGCTGACATTTTAGGACTGAAAGCAGGTAATTATACCATTACCGTTAAACCGGTAATTTTAGGGATTGAAGGCTCAGGTTCTACAACCGGTGCTTTGACAGTTCTTCCACAGGACAGGAATGGTTTTGCCTTTAATGGTGGAAGAGTTCCAGGTGGTTACAAAGCCGACGGGACGCCAAAAGATAATGCTGTCATCTTGTATATTACAGAGAAAAGTAAAAACACGATTTCTTTTAATGTAATTACCAGTAACAATGGAAATACGACTAATTATGTTGGGTTTCAGAACATCTTTTCCGGTATCAAAAAAGGAATTGATAAGAGACCTTATATTTTCAGGTTAGTTGGTAATATTACCGATTTTACAGATATGGAAGGCGGTGATCTTGTGGTTGAAAACAAGAACAATGATCAGAGCTATATTACTGTAGAAGGTGTTGGGAATGATGCAACGGCAAATGGCTGGGGAATTCGTGTAAAGAATGCGACTAATATTGAGATTGCGAATCTTGGATTCATGAATTGTGACAGCAGCGAAGGCGATAATATTGGCATGCAGCAAAACAACTCTTACATCTGGGTTCATAATAATGATTTGTTTTACGGACATGCCGGTAGCGATGCGGATCAGATCAAAGGTGACGGTGCACTGGACAACAAAGGAACTTCATACGCGACTTATTCTTACAATCATTTCTGGGATTCAGGGAAATCAAGTTTATTAGGATTGAGCGAAGGAACAACGTCCGGATTATATGTAACATACCACCACAACTGGTTCGATCATTCAGACTCAAGACATCCAAGAGTTCGTTATTATTCGGCTCACATTTACAACAATTATTTTGACGGAATTTCCAAATACGGTTCAGGATCTACGGAGGGCTCATCTTTATTTTTAGAAGGGAATTATTTCAGAAATTCTAAAAATCCAATGATGATCTCTTTACAAGGAACAGACGTTTGGAATCCTTCAAAACAAATGAACGATCCAACCAATCAAGGGACTTTTTCTGGAGAAGACGGGGGAATGATCAAAGCTTTTAATAATGTTATGGATGCAGATATTGCAACCAATTCTATGCGTTTTGTAGCTTATGCAGACCCGAATCCTTTATACAATATCGAAGGAAAAATCAGTTCATTAACAGATTTTGATGCTTACCTGGCAACCTCACGTGGAGAAATAGTTCCTAACACGGTCAAATCAAAAGTAGGAGCAAATTCATATAATAATTTTGATACAGATGCTTCTCTTTATGTAAAGAATCTATCTGTTGAAGATCCGACTGCTGCTAGAGACAGAACAAAATTATATGCAGGACGTGTACAAGGTGGCGATTTCAACTGGACTTTTGATAACGCTGTTGATGATAAATCTTATACAGTAATTACAGGCCTCAAATCAGCTTTGACTGGTTATGGAACAACTATGGTTTTTATCCAGGCAGAAGGCGGTTCACAAACTTTGGTTAACACGTCAGGAAACAAAGATCAGACGGTAACTTCAGGATCTGCAGTGGCTCCTATTGTATTTACTTGGGGTGGAGATGCGACAGATGTGTCGTTAACGGGTGTTACCAATGGTCTTACATTTACAAAAGATTCAACTGCTAAAACTGTAACAATTACCGGAACTCCGACTCAAACTACAGTTTACACAGTTACAACAGTTGGGTCCACTGGGACAGCTGTTTCTATCAGCGGAACTGTTACAGTCGGTTCAACCGGGAATCCGGGTTCAGATGGATTGATCCATAACTTCACAACTTCCGGGAAAATAAGTACATTCTACACCATCACAGGTAACATGAATTCTACAGATGGTTCTCAGTCTTATGACGGATTTATACTGACTAAGCGTTTCAAAATGGAATCTGCTACAAGTATCAATTATACAACAACTGCAGTATCAACTTTGGTATTGGTTTTCGATGCCGATTTTGCTAAAAATGTGAAATTTGATGGCGTTAATTACACTGCGGTAAACGGTATTGTGACAATCCCTAATGTCGCAGCAGGAGCACATAGCATTACAAAAGGAGATACAACCAACCTTTATTATATTAAAACAACTTATGCATTAGCAGCCAATGATATTAATAAAGCGCAGATAACTTTATATCCAAACCCGGTTTCTGATTATTTGCATATCAATACTGCTGGAGAAAAAATGCAAAGTATTAAAGTTTACAATTTTGCAGGTGCATTGGTTAGGAATATAACGGATGCAAAAGCAGATACAGTTGATTTGAGAGATCTTACAACAGGTAATTACATTATCAGCATCACAACTGATAAGGGAGTAATCACTAAAAAGATTATCAAAAAATAAACTTAAATCATCTAATGTCAGCCTGTAGCATTCAGGTCACATTATTTAATTGTTAAATTCATACAGGTTTTCATCCCGAAAGGGGTGGAAACTTGTATATTTAAAAAGATTGGCACGGCTCATACAAAAAAAATTTCTAGAAATAGACATCAAAAATTTATAGCTCTGTAAGAGCGATATGTTTGTAGTAAAATATTAAAAAAACAAAGAGCTCCGTAGGAGCGACCTGTTAATAGAATCAACATCAATGAAAACCAGAAATCCGTTATTGTTTTTTTCTTTCATCCTTGTTTTGATTATTATCAATTCTTTCAGCGTTATGCATAATTCTGAAACAATTTATACCGTTTCAAAAGACGGAAAAGGAGATTTCAAAACAATTCAGGAAGCGGTTAATGCAGTTGAAGATAAGTTGGATTCCAAAACAAAGATTATTATCAGAAAGGGAATTTACAGAGAAAAAATAATTGTTCCTGCAGCCAAAGGGGCTATTTGTTTCGAAGGTGAAAGTTTGGATGAAACCATAATTGTTAACGGCGATTTTGCATCAAAGAAAAATCCCGAAGGAAAAGAAATGGGAACAACAGGTTCATCAACCATTTTTATTTTTTCAGACAACTTTTCGGCGAAGAATGTCACTTTTCAAAATGATGCCGGAAAAGTAGGACAAGCCGTTGCTGTTCTCATTACAGGCGACAAAGCTATTTTTAAGAATTGCAGGTTTCTCGGATTTCAGGATACCTTGTATCTGAAAGGACAGCAGGATGTTCCTGAGCCCAAAAGGGAAATCCGTCATTATTTTAAAAACTGTTACATTGAAGGAACAACTGATTTCATTTTCGGTGCGGCAACTGCGGTTTTTAAAGATTGCACAATCTATGCGAAAGAAAGTGCAACTTATCTCACAGCAGCTTCAACTCCGGAAAATATAAGGTTTGGTTTTGTTTTCATCGATTGCAAAATCAAAGGCGAGGCGAAACCAGAATCTGTTTACCTTGGAAGACCTTGGCGACCTTTTGCTAAAACAGTTTTTATCAATACAGAAATTTCAAATATCATAAAACCCGAAGGCTGGCACAATTGGAAAAAGCCGGAAGCTGAAAAAACTGTTTTTTACGCAGAATTCAATTCGACCGGAAGTGGAGGTGATGTCAAGAATAGAGTTGCCTGGTCTCGTCAATTAACAAAGGAACAGTCCAAAGACTACTCAATCAAAAATATTCTTTCAGGAAAAGACAACTGGAATTTTAAAATAAATTAATATTAGGTCACTGAACGAAGTCGAAGTGTCTTTGCTAACTTAAAAGCATTGCATAGAATAAAAAATCTTATAGGACTTTGCGTTCAAACAAAATAATAAAAATGAAAAACATCATACTCAAAACTATTTATTCAGGATTGCTGATAAGTTTTATCAGTTGCTCTGCGCAGACAGATGTCATACGGACAATCAGGAAAAACGGAAATGCTCCATTTTCTTACGCCGAATTATCTGTAAAAGAAGGCGGAAAATGGGATGGTAATCAATATGTCGGAGGGACGTTTGAAAATGTTAATGAGCTTACGATTCCTGCGGAACATACAGACCATTCAACTTACATCAGATATGAAGGGATAGGTTTGGAAAACAACCAGATTGGTTATAGATTATATCTCGATTGGCGCAATGCAACGGATATTTTCGGGAAAAAAGTTAACACTTTGGTTTTGCCGGAAGTCGGTCAGGATGGCTTCGAATCATACCACCACGATGCAGTTTGGGGACAGGATATATTGAAATCCGGGCGAACGATTGGTATTGGTTCTTACGGCAGATATGATGAACAAAACGATTTTGTCGAGACTTTCAAAATGGTAAAATCAACAGCCGCAAAAGTAATCAACGAGAAAGATTACTCATATGCGATTATCAATTACAAAGGCTGGAAAACCTGGGGCGATGCGATAGATGTTCATTCCAGACTCACGATTTTCAACAGAGACCGTTTTGTAAAAGTAGATTTAACTTTGAGCAACGCCATTTCCGGATTATGTACAGGGATCGTGGCGTTCGACAAAATACCGGTCAAACAGGTTACTGGCAAGAATAAAAAGTGGGCTTACATTGCTACTTTTGGTCAGCAGACTTTGGCTAAAAAAGATGACAATCTCGGGATGGCGGTTTTTTATCCCATCAATAGTTTTGATAAGTATGTAAAGACCAAATCCACACATACAGTGGTTTTCAAAAAGACCCAAAATGTATCGTATTACTTTTTGGCAGCATGGTCACAGGAACCAGACGGCATCAAAACCGAAACCGAGTTCTATCAGGATCTGAATAAAAAATTAGACCAGCTCGACAACGATGGAACATTGTAAACAGAATAATTTGGGCAGCTTAATCCGTCCTCCGTTCCCGCTTTTTTCTTTTTCGGTAAAAAAGAAAAAGAGCTCCACTCAGGCCGGGCTGCGTGCTATTCAACGTTAAACCAAATCATCTCGATCTGTTTAAACAGAAGAGAAAGAATAAAAGTAAGAAAAATGAAATTCAACAGACTCAGAATATTAACTATGGCTGCATTAGCATCAGGACTGTTTTTTTCCTGTGCGCAACAACCAAAACAGACCAATCAAAAAGTTTTGAAGGTTACAACACAGACTATTTCTACAAAGCTGCCTTGGTCAGAAAGAATGATGCAATCCGAGATGAAACGTTTTCCCGAAGCCTGGATGTTGGATTTTTTTAAATCACCGAAATGGAGTTATCCCAACGGCTTGGTTTTGAAAGCTGCGGAACAATTATTCAGGAAAACGGGAAAAAGAGAATATTATGATTACATCAAAGCCTATGCAGACGAATTGGTCAACGCAGACGGCACGATTAAAACCTACGATATCAATAAGTATAATCTCGATATGCTGAATTCCGGTAATGTTTTAATTTATCTTTTCCTCGCAACCAAAGATGAAAAATACCTGAAAGCGACGCAATTGCTAAGGTCACAACTGAACGATCATCCAAGAACTTCCGAAGGTGGATTCTGGCACAAGAAAATTTATCCCAATCAAATGTGGCTGGATGGATTGTATATGGCAGAGCCGTTTTATGCAAATTATACAAGATTATTTGATGAAGGAGTTGATGCGGATAAAGCTTACAATGATATTGTGAATCAGTTTGATATCATCCAGAAGCACATGGTTGATCCTAAAACCGGCTTGTTGTATCATGGCTGGGATGAGAGCAAAGAACAACAGTGGGCAGATAAAAAAACAGGACTTTCCCCCAATTTCTGGGGACGTGCGATGGGCTGGTACGGCATGGCTATCGTAGATGTTCTGGATTATTTGCCGGAACATCATCCCGGAAGAGCAAAACTCATGGGTTATCTTAAATCTTATTCAGAAGCTTTGGTGAAAGTTCAGGACGAGAAAACGGGACTTTGGTACCAGGTTTTGGACAAAGGTGGCGAAAAAGGAAATTACCTCGAAGCTTCAGCATCATCAATGTTTGTTTACACCTTTGCAAAAGCTGTCAGAAAAAAATACTTACCAGCTTCTTATAATGCGGTTGCTAAAAAAGGATACAATGGAATCCTCAAAAATCTAATCTCGGTTGATAAGGATGGGACAGTCAATCTGAACCAAAACTGCGCAGTTGCTGGATTAGGCGGAACACCTTACAGAAGCGGAACTTACGAATATTATGTCAATGAAGAGATACGTTCCAATGACCCAAAAGGAACAGGCCCGTTCATCCTCGCAAGTCTGGAACTAGAGAAATAAAAATATAAGTTCTGTCAAAGCGTTCAGGTATTTTGTGTCAAATTTGACTTTTCAGAATTACAAAAAATTAAAACGAAATAGATTATAATCAAAAATGAAAATTTCTTTCAAAAAAATCTCGACAGCATTTTTTATCGCAGCTTCTGTGATGATTGTTGCTCAGACAGAACAGGATAATCAAAAAGAGAGAATCGTGCAACCTTCCACAGACAAAAACACGACCAATATTTTTTTAGCTGGCGATTCTACGTTGACCGATTATACTTTAGAAAGCAATTATCAGGAAAAGCGTTATCCGCAGCAAGGTTGGGGCGGCGTTTTTCAGGAGTTTTTTGGCGCGGACAGTCTCAAAACTTTCAAATCGAATTTAGCAAAACAAGTTTTGGTTGTGGACAAAGCTAAAGGTGGAAGAAGCACAAGAACCTTTTTTCAGGAAGGCCGGTGGCGTTACATTTTTGAAAATCTGAAACCGAAGGATTGGGTACTGATCCAGTTTGGTCACAACGATGAATCTGAGAAAAAAGTCGACCGTTATGTGGATGTTCCGGGTTACAAAGAGTATTTGAGGTTGTATATTCATCAGGTTCGCGAGAAGGGGGCAACACCGGTGTTGGTAACGCCGGTTTCAAGAAATTATCCTTGGAAAGAAGGTATTTTAGAAGATAGTCATGTCGATTACGCAAAAGCAATGATAGAAGTCGGGCAAGAACAAAAAGTCGATGTTATTGATTTGAACAGATTGTCCAGAGAATTTTTCACGAAAAAAGGAAAAGATTTCGTGACCACAACCTATTTTATGAATCTTCCCGAAGGAAAATATCAAGCTTATCCAAAAGGTCAGAAAGATGACACCCATTTCCAGCCGGAAGGTGCAAAAGCTGTCGCTCAATTGGTTTATAATGAATTCAAAAAAATAGTAAGCAAGAAATAAACTCAAAGTTTGTCATTCCGGAGAATCTCGACAGTTTGGATTCCTACGGAATGACAAATATTGAAAATAAGGTCAAACCTTGCGACTTTAAAAGTATAATAAAATAGAAATTTGCGCTCTTTGCGTTAAAATCAAAATACTGAGAATGAAGAACACGATTAAAATTTTAGCTTTTACCTTAGCAACATTAGTTTCAGGAAACGCTTTTGGACAGAGTATTTCTGATATTTACAAAAATGTAGAGTTCAAAATGCCGACAGTTGCAGAAACTTCTTTTCCTGCAACTTCTGTCAATATCAAAAATTTTGGTGCTGTTTCTGGCGGCATCGTGAAAAATACCGAAGCGTTTAGAAGAGCCATTGATGAAACCTCCCAAAAAGGTGGCGGAACAGTTGTCGTTCCAAGAGGAATTTGGCTAACAGGACCAATTGTTCTGAAAAGTAATATCAATCTGCATTTGGAAGACGGCGCTTTGGTGATGTTTAGTAGAGATTTTGCGGATTATCCTTTGGTTGATGTCAGTTTCGAAGGTTTGAACACAACGCGTTGTAAGTCTCCGATTTCTGCAAAAGGGGCGACCAACATTGCCATTACCGGAAAAGGTGTGATTGACGGAAACGGTGACGCCTGGAGATATGTGAAAAAAGGAAAAATGACCGACGGGCAATGGAAAGAATTACTGTCAAAAGGCGGCGTTTTGTCTGATGATAAAAAAATATGGTTTCCGAGCGAAAGCTCCAAAAGAGGTTTTGAAAGTACGGCCAATTTTAATATTCCTGAAAAATTGACAACTCGAGAACAGTTGGAATCGGTGAAGGATTTTCTCCGGCCGGTGATGGTGAGTTTGGTGAGCTGTGACAAAGTGCTTTTGGACGGACCAACGTTCCAGAATTCACCAGCATGGAATCTTCATCCGTTGATGTCAAGTAATTTGATTTTAAGGAATCTGACGGTCAGAAATCCTTGGTATTCACAAAATGGTGACGGTCTGGATTTGGAATCTTGTAAAAACGTTTTGGTTTATAACAATACATTTGATGTTGGCGATGACGCAATTTGTATCAAATCCGGAAAAGATAAAGATGGTCGCGACAGAGGCATTCCGACCGAAAATGTCATCATCAAAAACAATACGGTTTATCACGCTCACGGCGGTATTGTTATCGGAAGCGAAATGTCCGGCGGTGTCCGGAATCTTCATGCTTCAGATTGTACGTTTATCGGAACGGATATCGGGCTTCGTTTCAAAACGACTAGAGGAAGAGGCGGTGTTGTTGAGAATATCTGGGTCAGCAATATCGATATGACAGGAATTCCAGCTCAGGTAATTGGTTTTAATATGTTTTATGAAGGCAATTCGCCAATCATCGAAGATGACCAAAATGCTGACAATGAAAAAAGAAAAGAAAAAGATATTCCTGTGACCGAGGAAACACCGGTTTTCAGAAATGTGTTCTTCAAAAATATCACAGCTTCCAATTCCTACGAAGCGTTGTTACTAAATGGTTTATCTGAAATGAACCTTAAAAATATCGTGATAGAAGATTCTTATTTTGATACCAAAAAAGCTTTAACCATCGTAGATACTGACGGAATTACATTGAAAAATGTTAAAATAAAGTACACCGATGGAACTAGTGCAACTATTTATAATTCTAAAAATGTTGACATCTCCGGATTAACTTTGGAATCTTCCAGAACACCTTTGGTAAAGGTCATCGGAAGTAAAACTAAAGCCATCAAATTACCAAAAGGAATCTCCGGAGATAAATTATCGATTTCCAAAGATGTTCCGAAGAATGCTGTAAAATAGTCAGTTTTGTCATTCAGAACAAAATTTTGCGCAGCATTATGACTTAACTTAACGAACAAAAATTTAAACGGATGAAGCCAGCCCAAGTTAACTTGAATCAAAATAGTCACCTGCGGAAGATTTTCATCCGTTTTTCTTTGGTATTGATTTCGATTTCAAAGATTTATTCTCAGGAAATCGAAAGACCAAACGCGCAGCCTTATACAGTTGAAGCAACATTCGAAAAACTGAAAAAGAAATATTCTTTCATACAACCTTTGAATCTGGAATTTCCAAAAAATATCAAAGTCAAAAAAGACTTAAAATATAAAACCAGAAACGGCAAATCACTTTTGGCGGATATTTATTTCCCTGAAAATTTATCTCAGAAAGATCCTGCAATTATTCTTGTTCACGGGGGTGGCTGGATTTCTGGAAGCAAAGAAAATGAAAAGTTTTTGGCTCAGGAATTAGCTTCAAAAGGTTATATTGCAATGGCAATCAATTACAGTTTGAGTGATTTTGCAAAATATCCTGCCGCTGTTGAAGATATCCAAGATGCTTTGAAATTCCTCAAAAAGTATCATAAAAAATTTGGTCTTAATAAAAAGAAAATTGCAATTGGAGGAAACTCAGCCGGAGCACAATTGGCAACTTTGGTTGGCGTCAAAAATAAAGTTCAGGCCATTGTCAATATCGATGGAATCGTTTCATTCATCCATCCCGAATCGGAGGAAGAAACTTATGCGGCTTATTGGTTTGGTGCGACAAAAGCTCAGAATTTCGAACTTTGGAAAGAAGCTTCACCTTTGGAATATGTCGGAAAAAACACACCGCCAACATTATTTGTCAATAGCTCTCAACCGAGATTTCACGCTGGAAGAGACGATATGATAAAGAAATTAAAACAATACAATATCCCAACAGAATCTCATGAAATCAAAGAATCTCCGCACTCATTTTGGCTGGTTAAGCCTTGGTTTGGTGAAACTCTGGGATATATTGTTGATTTTCTGGATAAAGTTTTAAAAAATTAATCCAATGAAAAAGTTGCTTTCTTTTCTAAGTTTTTTGTTCGTGGTTTTGTCTTTTGCACAATCGCCTTATATCACAATTACGGTTGCTAAAAATGGTTCCGGCGATTTCACGACGATCCAGAGTGCGATTAATTCGATCCGTGATTTAGGTCCGGCTGAAGCCTTGATTAAAGTCAAATCAGGAATCTATAATGAAAAAGTTGTGATTCCATCCTCAAAACATTTAATTAGGATTGAAGGCGAGAACAAAGACTGTACTATTATTAACAATGATGATTTTTCAGGAAAGCAGAATCCTTTAACCAAAGAAAAGCTTAATACATTCAATTCTTACACATTTTTGGTTGCTGGAGATAATATTAAGATTTCAAATCTGACCATCAAAAATTCGTCGTGTAATCAAGGACAAGCCGTTGCACTTCATGTAGAGGGCGACCGATTTATGATGAAAAATTCCAAAATTTTGGGTTGTCAGGATACACTTTATGCAGCGACTGATCATAGCCGGCAATACTATGAAAACTGTTATATAGAAGGAACGACGGATTTTATTTTCGGTCAGGCGATTGCGGTTTTCAAAAATTGTGAAATCAAAAGTTTATCAAATTCTTACATCACTGCGGCTGCAACAAGCAAAGACAGTCAATTTGGTTTTGTTTTTACTGACTGTCATTTGACGGCAAAAGAAGGCGTTTCAAAAGTTTATCTTGGAAGACCTTGGCGACCATTTGCGAAAACTGTTTTCATCAATACAAGAATGGAAAATCACATTTTACCGGAAGGCTGGAATCCTTGGAAAGGTGATAAAATGTTTCCTGATAAAGAGAAAACTGCTTATTATGCAGAGTTCAAAAGTTTAGGCATTGGTGCCAATCCCGGCAAAAGAGCTGAGTGGTCTCATCAGCTTTCCAGAAAAGAATTGAAGAATTATTCCCTTGAAAAGATTTTCAAAAAATCGGATAACTGGATTCCCTAAATTTGTTGCACAAACTAAAATTTTCTGTAGTCCCGGAATTTTGATTTTTCACTTATGATTTTGGGAATTTTATGCAATCGATTACGTTATTTTTTTTAACAATTATAGCTCACATGATGTATCTGAACAATATGATCTGAAAAAATAATTAAACAGTTATTTAACGATTAGGCTATTTATTTAAAGCGAATTTTAATTAATTATTAACTTAGTCTGAACTCAATTTTAAAAAATTTTCTGAAAAATAGTGGACGACATAAAAATAATTCTATATTAGAACTCTCGGTTTTTACTATTAAATAGTGTAATCGATTGCGCAATAAATTTTAACAACAACTATAAAACTCATTTATTATGAAAAAACTATTATTTTCTTTGATGTTTGCAGGGATTTCTGCAGTTACTCTCAATGCTCAGGTTTGGGATCTGGCAGATACGGCCACTTTTCCGGACGCATCTATTGTTGTTCCTACTACAATAAACGGTCTGAAATTTAGTGGAGCTTCGGGATCTTCGGCTTTTGCCATAACATCTAATTCGGTTACATTTGGTGATAATTTTGCTGCGACAAAACGTTTTCAGTTTGGCGGTAACAGTTATTCCGGCTCATCAAGCCCGGCTGTAGGATCACAGACGATGCCAACAAAAAAATGGGTAGAAGTTGCTGTGCCGACTAATTCCGTTCTGAAAATATGGGCTAGAGGCGGCGGTGCCAGAAATGTTCTCATCTCTGATAATACGGGAACGGTGCTTAGTTCCACAGCTTTTGCCGGTAATACAACAGCAGATATTGCTGTAATTTCCTACACCTATGCTGGGTCAGCGCCTTACTTGATAATTTCGTCTGGTGTTGGAGATAACTATATCTACAAGATTGAGGTTTCTGCAGGTACTTTGGCTGTAAGCGGCTTCAAATCCGGAATCAAGGCAACTGCTTTTTCAACTGGTAATACAATCCACGTGAGAGACTTGGAGTCTAAAAATACACACATTAATGTTTATTCTGCTAATGGAACCCTGGTGAAAACTGCTGAAACTTCTACGGATGCTAGTTTTGATATCGGTGCAAAAGGTGTTTACATAGTGAATGTTAAATCAGAGGCTGGCGAAAAGTCTGTAAAAGTGATGATTAAATAACCGGCCAGAAGGTAAAATTTTTCGCATTATTTTTTAAGAACTCCCTGCAGGCTTTTGTCTCAGGGATTTTTTATTGAATTATAATTATTCTTTTCCGTATTAAGAATTAATATTTATTTATTTCTGTTTATCATAAAGTTAGCATGGAAAAAGTATTCAAAAACAAATTTTATCCAAATTGGCAGAGATTTTAGTTAAATTAAGACAACCGATTGCATTGATTTTTGTCATAAAATTACCTTCTTAATAATATTAAGTTTCACAAAATAGAAAATTGGTATTACCTGAAAGTGCTATTAATAAAGAGTTTTTGATTGATGTGTGTAAAAATTAATATTAAATTAAAAAAAAATATCTTGCAATTAAATAATAATTTTATATTAGAACCATAGAAAATTTACACATAATTGTGTAATCGATTGCATTGAAATTTAAACAAACAATTAATAATTATTTATCATGAAAAAATCATTACTTCTTTTAGCTTTTTCTATTGTTGCTACTGTTGGCAATGTTAAAGCACAAACCACTTGGGATTTTTCAAATTGGGCAACAAATGCTACTGGAGAACCTGTAAGTGTAGTGAAAAACAATCTTGGTCTTGTACCTGGAGAAACTACGAATTTCGGTATTGTAGAGGCTAGCACAGCTAATTTTCCTGATGGTTATCAGGGAACAAAACGTTTTAAACTAAATGGCGGTGGTTATGATACGACAGGTACCAATACAACTCCTACAAAACGTTATATACTTTTCAAAGTTAATGGTAATTCTGAAGTTACAGTATGGTACAAAAATGGCGCAACTTCCGGAGAACGGACTTTGTTCATTGGTACAGGAACGTCAATTCTC
>Ga0209960_1000695_pt1 | contig 62047 bp, 33 predicted proteins | sample ThiBiot_500_plan_2_FD_183947 | JGI IMG/M metagenome (GOLD analysis project Ga0209960, IMG submission 183947) | Wastewater bioreactor microbial communities from Cape Town, South Africa - Thiocy_expt_500_plan (SPAdes) | ecosystem: Engineered > Bioreactor > Thiocyanate-remediating >... | reverse complement strand
AGAAAATAAAAAAATTTATAAACTTGTATAGGGGTAAATAGAAAGAGAGATATATAGGGTAGATCTACCCTATATATCTCTCTTTCTATTTACCCCTATACAAGTTTATAAATTTTTTTATTTTCTTTATAGAGGTAACCTTATTTTTTCCTTTATTTATTGTTTATTAAAGGAATATTTTTTTATAATTTTATGGTATTTAATATATATCTTTATTTAAGTTATATATTAGGTGGGTACCCATTAGTTAATTTTATCTCTTTTTTAATACATATTATTCTTTTTTACCTTTTCATTATATTTTTTATTAATATATTTATAATTATTTTTATTTCTAAGTATATAAATAATATTATAAAGGTTAAAACCGTATTTATTGTTAATGGGGAAGGCAAAAACAACGGTATACTTAAAATTATAAACAGTAATGGTTTACGAAATAAATATATAAATTCTGAGGGGAAGGTATAAGCAAATAATATTGAAAATATCTCTAGTATACTTATTAGTGCTATGTATACTAATAAATATATTATAAATGAAGTTAAATCTAAGTAGAATAATATTTGTGATGGGGCTGAGTAAGGAAGAGAGTAGTAAAATATTAAGGGGAATAATAAAAGAACACTTGTTATCATTAAAAATATAGTTAATATATATATTACACACAAGAATATGTACTTTTCTTTATCATATTTAAAAAAAGAAGAACTAAAATGTAAATATAAATGTAAAGGTACAAATGGGAGTGTTAGTGCTCCAGTTATAAATAAAGAAAAAGTTATTTGAAATATTGAAAAAGAAAATATTGAAGAAGAGAAAAGATTAAAATTTTTTGGCAATGTGCCTCCAAGTAAAAATAAAGTTTGTGTTTTAGGGGATATTAATACTTCTAAAACTTCACTGAAGTTAGCGGTAATTATGCTAAACATTAATCCCATTGTTATCACTATATATGTTGTAGTTATTATTAATTCTTTAGTATAAGTTATATATTTCATAAGGGTAAATAAGTAAAATAAAAATAGAAAAGAAGGGAAGTATAATATATTAAGGTTAATAGGAAATATTATTTAGAGCAGAATAAATACATAAATAAAATAGCTAAATAATACACACCTATAATTAGGGTAATAAGAGCAAAATTAAATATAAAGAAAAATAGAGATAGAAAGAGTTGGTCTTAGATAAGTTAGACTGAAAAATTTATATAATAATAACCAGCTATTTTATATAAATTAAGAGTAAATTGAAAAGCTGCACGAAGCGATTATATAATAAAAGACATGAAGATATTTCCTTTTTTTTGTTTGTTTCTCCTCTTTTAATTATTTAACTATAAGTAAGTTATATATGGTAAGGAAATTTATAAGGGTAGGTCATAAAAAATATAAAATTAGAACTACAGCCACTTGTGGTTTATCTTGGGAAAAGTTGTATACTCTATATAATGTTAACCACCAAAAAATATGTAAGGTGACTATTAATTATAAAACCACCTTTAAAAATAAAATATAGTAAAAAATAACAACATAAAGATCAGAATAAAGGTAAAAAATATACTAATTATATAAAAAAGGAGTAAAAAAAATAACCAAATAAAGTGTGGAGACCATAGGAATATAGAAAAAATAAGCAGGAAATTAGGTCTAATTGGAATTGAACCAATAAGATTTCCGTTATGAGCGGAAAGTTCTAACCATTAAACTATAAACCTTAAAAATATAAACTAAGATAACCCTTAAAAAAGAGAAATAAGGAGAGCAATAGCTCATTATGGAGAAGACCATAAACTTAGCAGAAGAAGGTGAAACAACACCTAAAAAAATGGAATAAAAGAGACTTGAACTCTTAACCCACTGATTGCAGATCAGTTGCTCAAACCAATTAAGCTATTACCCCAAAGAGTGGCGGAAAGGGCGGGAATTGAACCCGCGAAAACTGACATGACAAATCAACATTATAACCACTAAATTACATTTCCGAAGTGAATAACGGGACTTGAACCCGTATTTAGAGAGTGGAAATCACTGATTTTACCATTAAACTATATTCACCACAAATAAGGTACAAAGCTTCCTAAAGTAAGCGGATGGATTATATTTAGGAGGACTTGAACCACCATCATCGGATTCGTAATCCGACGTTTTATCCAATTAAACTACAAATACGAACACAGGAGTTTAAAGGTGCATATCCATTTCCAGACTCGAACTGGAAAACAACAAATTTTAAGTCTGTGGCGTCTACCATTCCACCAAATGGACGAGAAATAAGAACGATGAGGATCTTATTCACCAAAAAAGGAAAGAAGAAAAAGTTTGAACACCACTAAAAATAGTGGGCAAAAAAAAGTAAGTAATGATAGGCCTAAACATTTGGAAATTAACCATCATCCTTTCAAGGTTGTAGTCTACAACCAAAGGGAATAAAATAATTAGGAGGATTCTCATATTGTAATGTGTTCAATGATTATCCCACCAAAAAACTTGGTGTTAAGGTTTAATTTAACAAAAACATCATAGATTAAAAGTCTTTCAATCCTCTCGTACTAAAAGACATCCTAAAATTTATTCAAAATAACAGAAGATAGGGACCGAACTGTTTTGCAACGTTCTAAACCCAGCTCACGTACCACTTTAATAGACGAACAGTCTAACCCTTGGGTACATCTGCATACCCAGGATGTGATGAGCCGACCGATTTGTTATCGAACACTAATTTAAAGTGTTCTTCAACAGCTTTCACTGTTGTCCAGACTATGTCATCAACACAAATATGTGTTGTCAGGCGCTCGTGGAGTGAATATAGGTAGGAAAACCTCACACTCTAGTCGTTGAACGTTCTTATTGACTTTTATATTATATCCTTTCAATAAGCTTCGCTGCAAGTTAGCATAGATATATCCTTAGCTTTTCTTGACAATTCACCTAATTTATACTCGACATTTGGCAACTAAATTTAAAGGACATAAAAAATGTACAAAAAAATTAAAGTTTATAATAAAAAACAGGTAAAATATAAGGTTGAATCAAATTATAAAAAATAATGTTCGAGTCTTTATTAATTTCTAATCTATAAAGTATTTTACCTTTAGATATTTTATTTTTCTTAATAGAACAATTAATATGTAAATTAAGTAAAGATTTCTGTAATTTTAATTGATCATCAAAAGTATAACTTTGAGTGTTTAAAGAATAGACATTATCAGATTTAGAACCATCGTCCATAAACCAATAAGCTAAAACACATTCATTTAACCAAGAATCAATATCATTAGGAATAATTTTAATTAATTTATTATGTTCAGAACTAAATTGATAAAAAGGAGAAATAACATTAAATAATTCTTTATGACCATAGGTACGAAACCAATAAGATTTTCTATCAGCAGCTCCACCACCTTGAATATTACGAATAGAAGGAGGAGTACCAACAAAATCATAAAGAACAGAATATAAATGATCAACATACTCAGATTTATCAAACTTTTGTTCAATTTTTAAAGAATCAGTGAGGGAATTAGATCTACGTATACCCGTAAAATCACCTAATAAACCACCACGAATAATACTAAGAAGATTAATATCTAAAGGAGGTAAAGAAAGTTTATAATTAGTTAAAGAAAGACTATTTTGAATTAAATTACGTTTTAATTGAGATTTTACAGGAAAATCTCTAAAAGTTTTAAATAAGTTGGGGTAATTCATATCGAGGTCCTAAACAATTGTGTAGATATGTACTCTTGACAATTATTAGGCTGTTATCCCTAGAGTATCTTTAATTCGTTGATTGATAATTTTTTCACTCAAGAAAATCAGTTCATTATTACCCACTTGCGTGTCTGTTTGACTTGTAGGTCTCACAGTCAATCTAAAAAAGAAAATTAAAAGACCAAAAAAGGTCTCTGAAAAATATCGTTCATTTTCGTTACTATTTTGAAAACCTCCGCCCCAGAGAAACTAACCTTTTTAGATACCCCCCACCATAAGGTGAGGGTAATAAAGGAAATACCATAACTTTCAATGGAAATTACACTGAAACCCATCTCACTGAATAGAAAGTAAAGGTAAAATCAAATCTAAAATTATAGTAAAGATTCATAGGGTCTTTCCGTCTAACTGTTAAAAAATCGCATCTGCACGACTATTTCAATTTCACTAAGTTGATATTGGAGACAGTTGAGGAATCGTTATACCATTCATGCGGGACGTCAATTATACGTCAAGGAATTTCGCTACCTTAGGACCGTTATAGTTACAGCCGCCATTCTTTAGGGATTTGAAAGGACCCAAAACGGGTCCAGATTTATAACCCTACTATTGGGCAGGTATCGAACTTTATACATCAGTAAAAACTTTAGCAAAGTTCTGTGTTTTTAGTAAACAGTCGTTCCTCAGATTTTAATTTTCAGCCTGTTGGCTATCCCTTATTCCGAAGTTACGGGATATTTTTGCCTAGTTCCTTCAATATCATTAACTTAAACCCCTTAATATACTCTAAATATTCATCTGCGTCGATTTAAGTACATTTTATTACCCGACACATGTGTCGGGCTATAATTTCTAGGATCCAAATGAAGTACGGTTAAGATTCATTTGAACCAAACCATCGAAAGATATACTTTCTTAGGTAATGATTAACCCAGCTCATGGCGTGGAAACCTTAAATATTTGGGGAAAGAAAATTATTTCTTTAAGCGTTACTCATGTCAACATTCTCTCTGAAATTTTATAGCCCACACTTATAAGTGTGAGGTACACCTGACATATTGTCCGGCTTCATTTCATGTTCCACTACCAAATTAACTAAACTTTAACCCTCTTTTCAAAGAGTTAGTTTTAATAATTTACAATGGTTCGGTGTTATATTTAAATCCCGTATATTGTTTAAGTCTTCAATTCTAATCAATGAGCTATTACGCTTTCTTTAAATTTTCGCTGCTTCTAAGCTTAAATTTTGATTAACCACAAGCTAAACTTGGGTTGAAAATCTTATTACTCTTACTTAATTTCAAGCATAGCTTTTATAATATAATTCTTAGGGACCTTACCTATTGTTCTGGGTTGTTTCCCTTTTGACTATGGCCCTTATCAGTCATAGTCCGACTCCTATTTATTATTTTTCCTAATTCAATTTTTTAATTTACCTGGGAAAAATATTACCCTAACACATATAATGTGTTGGGTCATAGGGCTATACTTAAATATATTTCGTGGAAAACCAGCTATTTCTTAATTTGATTGGCATTTCACCCCTAACCACAATTCATTACAAACTTTTGCAACAGTTACGTATTCAATCCTCCAGAAAACTTTCGTTTCCCTTCAATTTGATCATGGTTAGCTCATTAAGTTTCGGGTCTAAATTAATAGATTTTTTTCGTTTTCGCTTTGCTTCTCGACTTATCTTGCGATATTTATCGCTTTTATTAATTTAACTTGTTGACCCATTATGCAAAAGGTACGAAATTTTCTATTTCTGCTTTAATTCAAATTATTTCAAGTTCTATTTCACTGCCTCACACGAGGCTTCTTTTCATATTTCCCTCACGGTACTTTTTCGTTATCACTCATTGATACATATTTATAGTTTGAAGGTGGACTTCATTTGGGCTTAGCCCTTTTCTTTTTCCTTAAATTATTAATATACGGGACTTTTACCCTCTGTGTTCTATTAATTTTTTTAAGGTTTCTTGTTTTTTACTATTTATTGGATTCACTCGCCGTTACTACCAATATCTCTTTTGATTTCTTTTCCTTTAACTACTTAGATGTTTCAGTTCGTTAAGTTTTCTCTCCCTACACATTTTATGTGTGGGTTTTTGGTTTTCCAATTGGGACATTCTCTTTTCACTGCTTGCTCTTTGAGAATTCAGACAAAGTCTTCCCTTATTTATCAATGGTTATATATCCTTAATTTGAATCTTTTTCACTTATCTCTTCTTATCTTTCCTTTCTCTTTTTTTCTTTTCATCCTACTTTTACCTCTTTTCTACTTTTCCTCCCCTTCTACTTAACTTTCTATTTATTTTTATTTACTTTTGTAACTTTTAGGTGTATATTACTTTTTTTACACATAGGTGACTAAAGCTGATATTTGTCAGTTTAATTTATTTTTTACTTACTTTGTTGATAACTTGAAACTATTAGTAGAGATTTGTTTTAATATTATTGTAATTTAATTATTTTAAATACAAACAAGTAGCAATACATAAAAGAAAATAGAAAGTAAGTTAAATATATATAATAAGCCTGTTATAGGTATAAAGAGGTAACTAAAGAAGAAAAAAAAGATAGAAATAAAAAATTGATTTATCAAAAAGAGCCCGCTTATTTTAAATGGCAAAATCAGTCAAGGCCTCTGGCCTAGAGGACTATAAATTAAATATGTTTTTCGATTTACCTGAACCTTGGCAATTAAATTTCCAAGACCCTGCTTCACCTATTATGGAAGGATCTATTTCACTTCATAACTGGATATTTTTATACCTAGTAGTTGTATCTATTTTAGTAGTATATTTTTTATTAGTTATAATTATTAAATTTAAAATAACTACAAATCCTTTATCTTTAAAAACTTTAAACGAAGGAACAAGTATAGAAATTATATGGACAATAACACCAGCATTAATATTAGTTTCTATAGCTTTACCTTCTTTTAGATTATTATATTTAATGGATGAAGTAATAGACCCAACATTAACTATAAAAGCTATAGGTCATCAATGGTACTGGGAATATGAATATACTGATTATATCAAACCAGTTATCAAATTTGAAAGTTATATGGTGCCTACAGAAGACTTAGTTTCTGGTCAAACTAGATTATTAGAAGTAGATAATACGGTATGTTTACCTACACTAACATCTATACGTGTATTAGTTACAGCTACTGATGTAATACATGCTTGGACTGTACCTTCTTTAGGTGTTAAACTAGACTGTGTTCCTGGACGTTTAAATCAAACAGGTGTATATATTAAAAGAAATGGTGTATACTATGGACAATGTTCTGAATTATGTGGAGTACAACATGGTTTTATGCCTATTGTTATTAAAGCTGTAAGTATTAATGATTATATAGATTGGTTAAAATCTTATGAATAAAATTTATAAAACTCATCCTTTATTATCTTTAGTAAATGAATTTGCTGTAGATTCTCCTTTACCTTCCAATATAAATTATATTTATAATTTTGGTTCATTATTAACTTTAGTTTTAGTTATACAAATCTTAACTGGTATATTTTTAGCAATGCATTATACTCCTAGTTTAACTTCTGCTTTTGACTCCGTAGAACATATTATGAGAGATGTTAATAGTGGTTGGTTAATTAGATATGCTCATGCTAATGGTGCTTCTTTCTTTTTTGTATGTGTTTACATACATATAGGTAGAGGTTTATACTATGGTTCTTATACTCAACCTAGAATGTGGTTATGGAATGTTGGTATTATTATTTATTTCTTAATGGTTGGTACTGCCTTCTTAGGTTATGTTTTACCTTGGGGTCAAATGTCTTTTTGGGCTGCTACTGTTATTACTAATATGTTATCTTCTATTCCTTACCTTGGTACTGATTTAGTTTATTTTGTATGGGGCGGTTTTAGTGTTAGTTTAGCACCATTCATTTATAAGTGGATGAAAACTTTGCTTAATGCTGGAAACACTTCTTTATTAGAATTAAGATACTTGTTGTCTAAACTTTTTATATTTAATAAACGTTTGATCAAAAACAATGTGAAAATTCTTAATTCAAGAAGTCAATCAGCAGGGGTATGTAAATTAATTTGTACTTCACCTTCTAAATGTGGGTTTATTAGACATTTTAGTTCTACAGCCTCTCAGAGACTACACGCAAAGGATTTGGCATGGTTAGTTGGTTTTGTAGAAGGTGATGGTTGGTTTTCTGTTAATAAAAATGGACATTATTGTAAATATGAGTTTGGTATTGAACTCTCTAAAAAAGATATTAAATTATTATATAAAATAAAAACGTTATTAGGTGTTGGGAGCGTACATATTAGAGAATCTAATTTAAATGCTACATTTAAGATTAGTTCTAAAATTCATTTAAAAAATATTATTCTTCCTATTTTTGATACTTATCCAATGTTTACAGCTAAACATTGGGATTATATTTACTTCAGAAATAATTTATTAGCAGATGTAGTTTTATATAATAACTTAAACCCATATCTTCGTCCTAATCACACACCTTTTACATCTATTGTTGATATCTTATCTTCTCCTTATTTTAATAATTGGTTAGTTGGTTTTATTGAAGCTGAAGGTTGTTTTTCTATTTATAAGCCCGCTAATTCATCTAATAATACAGTTAGTTTTGAAATTCGTCAAACTAATGGATTGCAGATTATAAATGCTATAAAAAGTTGTCTTGCTATTAAAGCTAATCCTTACATAGATAAAACAAATAGTGTTCATCTCAAAACCACTAGTATTGAAGGAATTAAAAAGGTTATTAAATTCTTAAGTATAGCCGAAGCTAAATTAAAAGGATATAAACGTCTTCAATATCTTCTTTTTTTAAAAGAATTAAGAGTCAATGATAGATATAAAACCTTATCTATTCCCATGAGATATGGGAAAAATTAATGCCACATCATGATATAGTCCGAACAAACACGTGAGTGTTTGCGTGTCATTCAGTTATTTCTCTAATCTACTGAATTTCCAACATATTTGTGACAATCCTACATTAAACAGATTTTTCAGTTTACATTATCTTTTACCTTTTGTTTTAGGTGCCCTTGCTCTTGTACATGTTCTTTTCTTACATGTTAACGGATCTAATAATCCTTTAGGTATTTCTTCTAATATTGATAAAGTACCTTTACATCCTTATTTTTCTTACAAAGATTTCTTTGGATTTGCTGTGTTTGGTCTTCTTTTCTCTCTTTTCCTTTTTTTTGCTCCTAATTATCTTGGTCAATGGATGGCCGTTCTGATTGGTAACAGTCAGTATTATTATAGCACTATATGCTGGAACGATTCATTATGTCCTGAGATGCTTTTTTCTTCTCTGGGCTGGATTATTGGTACTCAGAGTGTCAGTGAATTATATCTCCCCTCTAAAAATTATGTGTATAGATATAATAAAATTCCCTCTCTTGTTAAAATTCAATTTTCTACGGAACAATCAGCAGGAAACTTTACAGGTTCCTCAGAGACTACACGTGCTACTTCCTATGAGTCCGATATAGAACAGTTTAGTTTTTGGTTAGCCGGTCTTATTGATGGTGATGGTTCTTTATTATTATCTAAAAAAGGACTTTATCCTTCTATTGAAATTACACTTCATAAAGATGATGTTCAAACTCTTTTTAAAATTAAGTCTATTTTAAATTTAGGCTCTGTTTCTAAAAGATCTAAAAGTAATGCCTATAGATGGAGAGTCCATAATAGAGAAGGAGTTAAAACTGTTATTCGTCTTATCAACGGTAAACTTTTAACCCCTAGTAAACAACAACAATTATTTAAAGTTTGTAATGTTTTAGATCTTTCTCCTCTTTCACATGCCCCTCTTTCAACTAATAATGCTTGGTTTAGTGGTTTCTTTGATGCCGAAGGTTATTTATCTATTCGTAATCAATATACCTTAACCCTAAGTGTAGGTCAAAAACATATAGATATTTTATCTGGTATTAGTAAAGCTTTTAATGCTGGTAATATTTACTTTGATAAAAGTTGGAATGGGTATAATTTTTGTGTCACTGATCGTCCTTCTCTTACTCTTTTTATGAATTATTTTCAAAGATTTCCTCTATTAACTACTAAAAATGTTGATCTTGTTTCTTTTAGAAGACTATTATTGTTTTTAGATCTTAAATATCATCATATTAATAGTCCTTATAAAACTAGAATAGATAACTATATTGTGCTTTTTAAAAATAGGAAGAAGATATAGTCCAACTTAGCATCCTGATAATTATGTAGAAGCTAACCCTCTAGTAACTCCTACACATATTGTACCTGAATGGTATTTCCTTCCTTTTTATGCTGTTTTACGTTCTATTCCTACTAAATTAGGAGGTGTTTCAGCTATGGTTGTAGCTATTCTTATTTTTTTAATTTTACCTTTTACTACTCGTCCTCTTTATGTTTCTTCTTCTTTCCGTCCTATTTGGAGAATAGTTATCTGGTTCTTCTTCTTTAACTTTATTTTATTAGGTTGGATAGGAGGTAACCCTGCTGAATATCCTTACATTTTTATAGGTCAAGCTTTAACATTTACTTATTTCTTTACTATCATTATTCTTTTCCCTCTTATTTCTGCTCTAGACTCTCTTTTCTTTTTTCTTGGGCAACCGAATAAAAACACTTCAAGTAAATAATTAGTGGATAAGTTACCTTTAAAGAGAATTTTAAGGGGTAAAAACTTATATAAATGCAACGGTGTTGCTAAAGGAGATTACAATTTATCGGTTGGTAATCACTACTACGCGCGTGGTTGGGGCGTTAGTTTATATTTTATATTATTATTTTAGCTATATATTTTTAATAATTAAATATAAAAATTAATATAAATCATAAAAACTTAATTATAACTAAAAAATTTAAATTCATTATTATAAATAAATAAATTTCACCTTATGTAAATAAAAATATATAAAGAAAAGGGATAAGAAAACTCTTAAAAGGCTGACTGATTTTGTCCTTTAAACTGAGTGTATTTTTTGTTAAGTCAATTTTTTATTTCTATCTTTTTTTTCTTCCTCACTATGTGTTTTTTCTCTTTACCTCTTACTTCATTGTCTTAATAAATACTAATTTACTTATATTAAATATTTTAACTACTATTATTTCTCTTTCTGGTAATTAGTCCCTGCTATTACTTCTTACTGTAGATTGCTAACTAAAAATATAAGTACTACCTCAGGATAAATATTTAAGTGGCGCCAAAATTACCCTGCCTTTAGAATAGTTATCTAAAGACTGAGGTAAATTATAATGGGAAAAGGAAAAATTTAGAAGTATTTCGTTTCACCAAAGGTGTAAGTAAAATTTTGTTCTACCTAAAAAATTAACTCATCTCAACAAAGATAAATAACACAGCCTTAATGTAATACACTTTGTGTATTACCTAAAACAACAATTGTATATAAAATATGAAACTTATACACAAATTATAAAGAAGAATAGAAAGAGATATATGTGGTGTAGGTATTTACTATAATATAAAAAATAAAGGTATTTAACATGTGTGTTTTTTATTAAGTATGGAGCTATATATATATAATAAGAGAATTAAAATTTACCTTTTTATAAATTTAAGATGAATAATTTTTTATAAGTAATAACGGATTTGAACCGCTAACCGTATCGGTGTAAACGAAACGCTCTACCATTGAGCTAATTACTTTAAAGCCTAAAGGCTTAATGGAATAAGAGAAATAGAGTGGAAAAGAATGAAAGAAAAGCTAATGAAAGAGGTAAAAATGATTTCCAACCTAATCTCATAAGTTGATCATAACGGTATCTAGGAAAAGCAACTCTAACCCAAATAAATAAAAATAATAAAAGCGATAATTTAAAAGGAAGAAGAGCAGAATTAAAAGAACCAAAAAAAAGGAAAACAGAAAATAGAGAAAAAAATAAAATATTAGCATATTCAGCTATAAAGAAAAAAGCAAAGCCGGCAGCAGAATATTCTGTAGAGTAACCTGCTACTAATTCAGCTTCAGCTTCAGGTAAATCAAAAGGAGGACGGTTAGTTTCAGCTAAACCACATAGAAAAAAGAAAAGAAATAAAGGAAAAAATGGTATAAGATTAGGTATAAATGCTTGTTTATGGAGAAAAACTAACAGAGAAGTACTTTCAGTATAAATAATTAAAGGCATAAGAATTAAACCTATAGCTATTTCATAAGAAATCATTTGAGCTGCAGAACGTATACCCCCAAGAAGAGCATAACTAGAATTACTAGACCAACCACCAAGGATTATACCATAAACACTTAAAGAAGATATAGCTAATATATATAAAATGGTTAAAGAAACTTCAGTAAAAAAACCATAAGCAGAAAAAGGAAGGAATGACCAAAATTGAAAACCTAGAAGAAGGAAAATAAAAGGACTGAAAAGAAAAAGGAAGTGTTCAGAATTAGTAGGAAATATAATTTCTTTAAGTAATAATTTTAAACCATCTGCAAAAGGTTGTAATAAACCTAAAGGTCCTACTATATTTGGACCTTTTCTTCTTTGCATTGCACCCATAACTTTTCTTTCAATTAAGGTTAAATAAGCAACAGAAACTAATAAAACAATAATAACAAGAAGGTAAGAAATTAAAGATGAAATAAAGTTCAAAAACATGTTTAATGTAAATGAATTACATCGTTTAAATAAGAAATAACTAAAACAGTAAATACGTAAGCTTGTAAGAAACAAATAACTATTTCTAAAGCAATTAATAAAAGAATTAAAACTAATGGTATTAGCCCAAATACACTAAGAACTCCACCAAAAGTTAATATATTCCAAGTAAAGAAAGAAATAATATTTAATAAAGTGTGACCAGCAAACATATTAGCAGATAATCTTATACCTAAACTGAAAGGTCTTGTTAAATAACTAATAAATTCAATAACAGTTATTAAAGGTAATAAAGCTAAAGGTACTCCTTCTGGCATAAATAAATATACAAATTTGAAACCATGTTTTAAAATACCAATTAAAGTAATACCTAACCATAAAGAAAATGATAATCCAAATGAAATTATAATATGGCTAGTAATAGTTAAATTATATGGTATCATACCTAATAAATTACCAGTTAATATAAATAAAAATACTGTTAAACCTAAATTTAAATATTTTTTACCATCTGTTCCTATTTGATCTAATATAGTTGATTTTATGAAACTATATAAATTTTCTAAGATTAATTGATAATTTGTAGGTATTAAATACATTTTAGATTTCATCCATATTGTATACATTGTTAATATTAATAAACAATTTACAGACATGTTTGTAAATGATAAATCATATGTACCTATACCGAAGTTGATTATTGGTATAACTTGAAATTGTTCTAAGGGAGAATTAATTAATTCAAACATAATTTTAATTTACTTTACTTTTGTTTTTTTGCATGTTTAATAACTCCTCGTGGTTAATAGGTAGTACTGTTATTTCATTTCCACTTAATTTTGGCATAAATAAGAAACCTTTAGTTTGTTCACTAAGTTCTTCTTGATGAGATACTTCAGTTGCAGTGCTTAATTTTGAACGTACAAAAGAAACACTGTGTATTGAAGGTATAGCAAAAAATGAAATTATAAGGTATAATGTAAAAAATGTTAATAATAAATAATGATACTGTGAAAAGTAACTGAAAAAATCTAATTGAGGCATATTTTCTCTCTTTTCTTTTCTATTTCTTCCCCCTTTTTTTTCTTAAAAACTCTTTTTATCTCTTTAATTTCTTACCTTCTATTTACCTTTATACTTGCCCCACTTACATTTAAATTATATACCAGACTTTAACCTTTTGTACTTTTACTTTACTTCTTACTCACCAACCTTTAATTAGTCTTTTTAAGTCCTGCTTATATTAAGGTAAAAACACCTTCCCTTTTACTTATCTGTGTTAAAGGGGGCAGGTGTTATTGCAGCACTTCTACCTGTAACTTAACTAATAAGGGAAGACCTTGTTTAAACCAGTGGCAACTTTATCTACAGTAGAAGGGTTTTGCATTACATTTATGATTAATTCAGAAGTAGCTGATATACCTTTACTATTACATCTACACGGTGGGTATTTTCATAAGTTTGAAGCATACTATCAACATGAATTACTAAAACGGCCCCTAATACAGCCCCCCTTACTTGAAATATTCTTTTACTCTTAACACTCATCATAACCCATTATGTGTCTATGCCAAATAAAAGGTAAGCCTTATCAGCCTTAAGTTTAATAAAAACAAACCTAAAAGAGTAGAGAAGTTATAAAATAAGAGTACGTTGACAATAAAAACCTACCATTTGGGAACCGCAAGCATAAGCAGAGTCACGATAAAAGACAAAAAAATTCACTGTTGACCAACTTTAAAATTAAAGTTAGGTACATGTATATTTATGTAAAATTTAACTTATACATACTTTGTTTGTAGGTCACTTATAATATAAAGGGGAACCTGTTAACTTAAAATATATTATATAGTTATTATAGTATTTAAGTAAGTTACTTATTATAAAAGGAAATAGAAAGTGTGACAATAAAAACTGTTACTTATAGTTTAACCCATAAAAGCTAACGCCCCAACCACGCGTGTAGTAGTGATTACCAACCGATAAATTGTAATCTCCTTTTTTAGTTAAACTAACTTTTATAGGTTAAAAACCGATAAAGTAAGTCTAATTATTGTTATTATGTAAAGTAAGACCATTAAACCTAGTGTTACTTAGGTTTGTTAGGAGTAGCATTACTTGGTGCTGCCGATAAAGCAGACGTATCAGTAATAACATTGTTTGGCATGGCAGGTGAAGCTAGCTCATCAATGTTATTGTTAAAGGTTTCTTCAGTGTGGTTAATATACACCATATCTTGAATGTCACCATATAAGTAGTCTAAAAAAACCAGCAATAAGGGCCTATAATAGTTAAAGTAAAAAGTGTATAAACAGTAAAAAGGTAAATAACACCTGTTACTTAAAACATCAAGTGTAAGAAGAAGTAAAAGTATATAACTTAAGACTATGTTGTTTAAGATATATATCAAAAAAGAAAAAGGTTACCAATGTGTATAAAAAGTGACATTATTATATAAAATCAATTACACCTTTGTACCATTCATATATAAACCCAAAAGTTAAAAAGGCAAGAAAGAAAAGCATAGATAAATAACCATAAAAAGGCGGACCAAATACATTTAGATTAACTATCCATGGGAATAAATAAGATACTTCAAGGTCAAAAAGGATAAATAAAATACCTAATAAATAAAAAGAGATATCAAATTGATGACGAGTGTCTTCAAAAGGATTAAAACCACATTCATATGGAGATAATTTCTCAAAGGAAGCATTAGAAGTTTTGAAAGAAAGAAGAGAAGCAAGGAAAAGAAGTATAAAAACTAGAATGGCTGAAAATAAACCATAATATAAAAACCAAGCAAAGTTGGAAAAAGAGTAAGAGTAATTAAATATCATATTAATATAGTAATATACCAAAATAGCATAAATAAAGGAAGAGTAGATAAAATAACACCGTTTTGTAAGAATGGTAAAAGAAACATAAAAAATAAAAGAAAGAATAGTGAAATCCAAAAGAAAAGGGTGAATTTAAAAATATAACCAGAATGGAAAGAAGAGAAAGAAGAAGAAATTCTAGAAGTAAAAGAATGGAAACCAAACGAACCAAAAAGTTCTAAGAAACCACGATCAAAAGATTTAAAAGGGAATAAGTAAGAGTAATAAAGGATAAAGAAAGAAAAAGAATTAAAAAAGTAATCAAAATACCATTTATATGATAAGAAAGAATATATGGCTGAAGATAAAGGAGAGAAAGGATAAGTAAAAAGAGAGATACTGAAGAAATAGAAAAGGAAAGAGAAAAAAAAGCCAAAAAAAGACATAATAAGAGGTAAAAGAAGATAAGTAGTAGGAATAAATTCAAAATCAAGAGAAATAAGAGAAAGTAAATAAGGAGAACCAAAACCCACAAAAAAATCTAAAGTAAGATAACCGAAGAAAATAGAAAACAGAGCTAAAATAAATAATGGAGGGAAAAGTAAAAAATAAAGAGAAAAAGGTTTTAGGTGTTTATAAGAAGAAGAAAAAGTAGCCATTGAAGAAGAAGTAAGAGAAGATGGAGGTGAAAGAAATAAAAAGTAAATTAAACGGAAAGAATAAAAAGAAGTAAGAGAAACAGTAAGAATAGCAATCCAAAATAAGAAAGAAGATTTAAAAGCATAACTGAAGCTTGAAAATAAAAAGGTAGTTTCAAGAATTAAATCTTTAGAATAGAATCCAGATAAAAAAGGAAAACCTGCAAGAGAAAAAGAAGCAACAAGAAATAAAAGATAAAGAAAAGGAGAATAAGATAATAAACCACCAAATTTTCTAAGATCTTGATCATTGAAGAAAGAATGAATTAAAACACCTGAAGATAAAAATAAAAGGGCTTTGAAATAAGCGTGGTTAATTAAATGAAAAAAAGACATGTCAAAGTTATATAAACCACAAGCTAAAACCATATAACCTAACTGAGAAGCAGTAGAATAAGCTATAACTTTTTTAAAATCATTTTGAACTAAACCAGAAGAAGCAGCAAAAATAGTAGTAAGAGCACCTATAAAAGCTAAAATACTAAAAATAAAAGAGGAATGAAGATCAAGAATAAAAAATGGAGATAAACGAATTAATAAGAAAACTCCAGCAGTAACCATAGTAGCTGCATGTAATAAAGCAGATACTGGTGTTGGACCCTCCATGGCGTCTGCTAGCCAAGTGTGTAAACCAATTTGAGCAGATTTAGACATAACACCAAAAAGGATAAAAGCCGTAATTACAGAACGAGCATTTTCAGGTAAATATTGAGAACATGAAAAGATAATTTCTAAATCTAAAGAATGAAGATAATAAAAAAAAGTTACTATGGCAAATAATAAACAAATATCCCCAATTTTATTAACTACAAAAGCTTTAAAAGAAGCTTGAACAGCAGCTACTCTTGTAAACCAAAAATTAATTAATAAATAAGACATTAGTCCTACACCTTCCCAACCAAAAAATAATAATAAAAGGTCATTAGAAGTAACTAATATAAACATAAACCCTGTAAATATATTTAAATAACTCATGAATCTTACAAAATGTTTATCTTCATACATATAATATACTGAATATGAATGTACTAATAATGAGATAAAAGATATAATAAATAACATACAAATAGATACATAATTGAACACAAAATTATATGTTACTAATAAAGTTTGTCCATCTGAAAACCATGGGAAAAGTTCTATATGTACAGGTGAATATGAAAATAAAATATCATATACCGCTATTGTAGTGAAAATTAATGGAAATAAAATAGAAGTTACAGATATAATAAATGATCCTAAACCTAACCAACGACCAAATAATAGGTTAATAAAAGCTCCTATAAAAGGAAATAATATCAAAGATAGATACATAATCTTAAGTGTTTAGTAAGTTTAGATACTTTAATGAAATAGAACCTTTAATACGAAAAAATATAACAAATAAGGCTAATCCTATAGAAGATTCTGATGCAGCTACAGTTAAGATAAATAGGGCAAAATATTGACCTATTATATCATCCAATGACAGCGATATTAAAATAAAATAAAGAGATAAGGATAATAATGTTAGTTCAAAGGAAAATAATATAAATAATAGATTTTTACGATTTAATATTATTCCAATCAAAGATATAAAAAATAAAGAAGATGGTAAAAAAAACATGGTATTCTATCTTTTATACCCTCAAAAGGAGTTTTTTCTCCTCACCCCTAACACCTTTCCCCTTAATAACACCGGCCTTTCCTTTACCACCGCTTATATGGTTTTATTTTCTCCCCACCCACTCCCTTGTCTCTATTATTTAAACCTAGTCTGTTTACTCCTTATAAACAACTTCCTTTCTATTATACCTTATACCTTATGAGAAAGGAAGTTAAAGGGTAAAAGATGAAAAAGTACTAGAGCCGCCTAAAAGTAAATAAACATAGGCGTGCATAAGGCGGGAAATAGACAGAGAGTGTTTTATAAAATAAAAAGTATAACTATTTTAGTTTGTCACTTTTAATACTTGAATGGTATATATTTTAAAATAAGAGAGGTAGTTATAAGGTTAAATTAGTCTCAAGTAAGCAGGTAAACCTGTAAGTAAATATATAACAACTTTATTACTTGTATTACTAAAATATAAAATTTAAATAAAATTAGTCAGTAGGTATAAGTTGTAGTGTAATATCAAATATATTAAAATAAGCCGTGTGTGTGTGTCTAAAGGTAAGCGGTCCTAAACGAGAGTTAAGACGCTTTGTGGGATGGATAACCACTGGTTTAAGTACCCAAACTCTGAAGATATCTTAAGTGCCCCTATGATTTTACTATGCACATAAGTTATAATAGTGGTTGAATTAAATTTTAGATTAGATAATTAGTATTAACAAAAGCTAAGTGGGGTTTAAATGGTATTTATACTCATTTAAGGTTATACAGGTGTAACTGAGTTCCTGAAGATGTGTTTATAAAGGGTAACAAAGAAACGAAAGTTGCACGGATAGTCTTTACCTGTGTTATATTGTAAAGGGGGTTTACTTTTATAATAGGGCTGCCTATATTAGGTTACCCCATTATACATTACCTAGTTAACTTACCCTTCCTCGGATAACTTTGTATTGGGGATTTAAATTAGTTAAATACAGATATAACATATATAGCCACTCTAAACTATAACAGTTAAGAAAAGGATAAAAGTAGAAGTAATAAGTGGTTAAGGAAATAAACACCTAATCACATATATTATAAAACAAAAGTAAACCCAGTTATATACTAATTTAAAGTAATTTAATTATAAACCTTACTCTAAAGTACTTTAATATAAAACAAGAACTTAGGGTAATCTTTCTTAAGCCTGGATATATATAAAAAATTGTGGCCATATATATAAAATTAAAAAAATATCCCATAAAAAAACAAAGGTAAGGAACAAAAAACAGAAGATGAAGAATACTTCTATTATATAAGTAAGCTAAGTTTAAGTAAAAAATTAATGAGTATAAATAGTGTAAACAAAAATAACTTCCTAACCAAACAAGTTAATAAAAACTTACAAAAATATTAGTTAAAGTTTTCGTAACAACAGGACAAAATACCACTAAGTATTAAAGATCAAGATATCAGTCTGATTAAGTTAAAATTTAAAAATAAAAGGAACAAATAATAAAAGTAAATAGAAAGAAAAAGAAAATAAGAAAAAGAATAAAAAGAAGAGAAGAAAAAGAGGAGAAAGAAGGGAAGAGAAGGAAGAATTAGGGAAAAAAAGTTAGTAAAACCACTAAAAATAAGGATTTGATTCTGGTCCAGATTATACATTATCTTGATACATAACACATGCAAGTGAGGTCCAAAAAACTTCGCGTTAGGGTGAGTAAAGTTAAGAAAGTACCATTAAAGGATAAAATACCTATAATGATCTGCTTAACTAGGATTAGGTAGTTGGTGGGAAATAGCTTACCAAGCCGAAGATCCTTAGTTGAATTGGGAGATTGATCAACCACAAAAAAGTATAGAGCTTTTTACAACATGAGTTGTCTGCAGTGGGGAATATTGTGCAATGAACGAAAGTTTGACACAGTAATCAAGAAAAACCGTAAGGTGGAAAAAAAATAATGATAAAAATAGTCCTGACAAAATATGTGCCAGCAGTCGCGGTAAGACATATAGGGCGAATGTAAATCGAAAGAATTGGGCAAAAAAAGTAGAAAAAGTAACACCACCATAGGTGGTTGTAAGAGTTAAAGAAAAGAAATAAAGAATGTTTAATGAAACAATAAAATGTGTAAATATTAAATGGAAGATCAAAGATGAAAATATTATTCTATCTTTAACTATCACTTTATATACGAAAGTATGAGGAGTAAAAGGGATTAGAGACCCCTGTAATTCATACTGTAAATAATGAGGAAGAAACGAAAAGCTAATTAGCGTCTGCCTCTGCCTGAGAAGTAATATCGCAAGATTGAAACTCAAAGAATTTGACGGGGATTTATACAAAAGGTGGAACATGAGGTTTAATACGAAACTACACGGAAAATCTTACCAAGTTTAGAAAAAACACAAACTATTTTATGTTTGTGGTGAGCAGGTGTTGCATGGTTGTCCTAAGTTCGTGTTGTGAGATGTTTGGTTTAGTCCTTTAACGAACGAAATCTTATAGCTGTGTTAATTTTCACAGTTGACACCGCGCGTTAAGCGCGGGGAAGATAGATTATGACAAATATTCATGACCCTTATAATTTGGGCTATTACTCGTGTGACAATGATAATAAGAAACCTTCACATAAAATCGTAAGATTGAATATATAGGAGAAAAATTATCTTAGTACGGAAGGTGACCTGTAACTCGGTCACCTGAAGCCGGAATCTTTAGTAATCGTTTTGTAAAGAAAAATACGGTGAATATGTAATTAAATCTTGTACACATAGCCCGTCACAGTTTGGGAGAAAATTTAATAGGGAGAAGAATCAATTTTGGTTCCTCTGTTCACACTTCGGGTGTGGGCTTATTTATCAGCCAATATTTTTCTTCCAATTCTATTTTAATTTTTGACTAAAATGAAGTCGTAACAAGGTAATGGTAAGGGAACTTGCTGTTGGATTATAAATTTATTTTACTTTTCCTTTTTTAATTCTTTTTTGATTCCGTAAGAACTCATAATTTTTTAACACTTTTAGTGTTGTTTTACATGTGGCGAAATGGTATACGCGTTAGATTTAGGATCTAATTTCTGAGAGTTCAAGTCTCTTCATGTATATTACGGCTATTTAACATAAAGGTAATGTATTAGTTTGCAAAACTTTCCATAAAGGTTCAATTCCTTTATTAGCCTACATATAAAAGTTAACAGGTATATAATTTTAGCCGCTTATGTATACCTTACTACTCCTCTAAAATAATTTAAGTTATTAGCTCAAATGGTTAGAGCCTTGGACTTTTAATTCAATCGTTCGGGTTCAATTCCCGAATAACTTATAAATCAGTATACCTTTAATATTATCTGAATAGACTTTTTCCTCATTTATAACTCTTCCTGATGTAAACATACAGATAAATAATATATAGGAAGAATTATATTAAGCATAACCCCTAATAAAGTTAAGTAAACTTTTTCATTCCTAAAAAAATAAAAAAGATAAAACACATAATACAATATAAAAAAAGTAACTTAAAGAAATAAAGAAATAAAAAGTAAAATAAATTCATATGGTTTAAAGGATGTGTGTATATCTAGTTAAGACACAAATAAAAAAATAGTACCCGCTAAATATTTAATCCCTTAAAATTTTCTTCTTTGCTGCTTGTACGCAGGTAATAATAAATAAAAAAGTAAAAGAAGAGAGGATGTTTTACAACATGGTAAATCAAGATAGTAGGTATTAAGCACTTAAATAAATACAACCTTACTTTCATTCAAACAATAGATGGCTTAAAATAAGTTAGGTTTAAGTTATTTATATAACCACTAAAATTGTTAAGTAACTAAATATATAATTATATAGCCTATCAATTTTATATTTATGTGAATGTCGTGGAAACTTCGCTTTTATGATAAGTTACTTGGTTTATATTTAAACGTTTCTGGCTTTAACTTTATATTTTAAAGTAAATTAAGGTGTCTTTTAATTAGTTATCCAAAGTTACCTTTTAATTATAAACCTGTTAGCCTTAACAGGCTTATAAGCTTTGTTAACAGTTTGGGCAGTTTAGTTAGAGGTTCCAGGTAATATTTTTTACCAGGTAAACTTAACTTTATGGGTTTTTTTATTTGGAATTAATTAACGAGTATTACTCTGGCTTACCTTTAAACTTACAATACTTTAATATGTTTACTTATCTTTACTACTTGCCTACTAACTTTATTTCCCCTGGTATAATACCGGTACCTCCAAGTTTGAAGTTTATTTTTGAAAAGTGTACCTTTTTTATGAGACATAGGAGTTAACGTGGTACTTAAACTTTCTCAACTGTGTTTAGTAGGTTAACGGAAGGTTTATAGGGGCAAGTAGCTGACGTGATTTATCTTTTTTGTTACTTTTACTACTAGTTAATGGTAAGTACACCACTGGCCACCATTAATCCCAATGTGTGAAGTTTTGTTTGTTGATCTAAATAAGTTAAGCTAAGTCATAGTTGGTTTAATGTTTCCCCTCTATTTTAATTTATATGGTTTTGTATTATTATATTTTTTATATATATTTAATTTTATTTAGTACATAAAGTAATTTATATTTACAGGTTAACCTTAATTTACTTAACATACAACATAGCTCCTCTAAAATATAAATCCTACCAAAGTAACAAATATAGTGGTATATCTAAAATACTTATTCCTCTTTAATTATCACAAATTAATATTAGGTATTAGTTCACCTTAGTTTTAACTTATTCTCAGGTTAATATTTAACCTTAAAATACTTCTAACTTACCGTGTATTCTTTTCTCTAATTTAACTTACTTGAAGGTATAGTACCCTTTACGTATGTTTTACGTGGCTTACGGCCTTTTAGCCTGTACCCCCAAGAAGGTATGATAATAGGAGTACTTAATATTTGTACCTGTTTATCTTAAGTTTACCCCTGCTAGTTTAAGTTATATGAGGGGTAAGCTTAATTAAGAGTTTACTTAGTGTGTATTATTAATTATACAGTTGTATAGTTACTTATAATGTGGATACTTTACCTCTTGGTCCCTAGTTGTACATACAAGTTTATTATAACTTAAATTAAAGATAAATAGAAATAAAAAAGGAAAAAAGGAAAAGAGGAGAATGGGTAATAAAAGAACTAAAAATTAATGAAAAGAGGTGGGGAAGAAAACAAATTTACCCCCAACTATTGAACATAAACTATGATATCTTTATTATTAATTTCTCCTTTAGCTTCGTGCATTACAAACGCAATTTTACCTAAAAAATATATAAGGGAGACTACATTGGCTTTATCTTTATTACCTTTTTTTATCTCTCTTTCACTATTATTAATACACTGTAATCAATCTATCACACCTATGTCTTATTTTCTAATGGGAGAATGGGAATTTGGAGTGGATGCAATATCTGTATGGTTTATATTACTAACATCTTTATTGTTCCCTATTACAATATTATTAATTTGGCGTCATGAGTCTTTTACAAATATAGCCTTTATATTATCACTTATATATTCTATTTTAATTTTATTTTTTACTACTTTAAATTTATTTTTCTTTTTTTTATTTTATGAATCATTATTAGTACCTATGTTTTTTCTAATAGGTACATATGGGTCACGTTTAAGAAGAATAGGTGCAGCATATAAATTCTTTCTTTATACTTTTATAGGATCTTTTTTTATGTTAGTTGCTTTAATATATATATTTTATACTAAAGCTACATTAAATTTAGAGGTGCTATATCGTAGTAGTTTTACTCCAAATGAAGAAATATTTTTATGGTTTGCCTTTTTTGCTTCTTTTTGTGTTAAAGTTCCTGTAGTACCATTTCATGTATGGTTACCTGAAGCTCACGTTGAAGCTCCAACTATAGGTTCAGTAATATTAGCAGGTATATTATTAAAATTAGGTATTTATGGGTTTATTAGAATTTCTTTACCTTTATTTCCTTTAGCAACTGTATATTATTTACCTTTAATTTATACTATTGCTATTATTTCTATTATATATTCTTCTTTAGTTACTTTACGTCAAATAGATTTAAAAAAAATAATAGCTTATTCTTCAATAGGACATATGAATTTTGTTTTATTAGGTCTATTTTCTTTTTCTTTACAAGGTTTTTTAGGAGCTCTTACTGTAGTTTTAAGTCATGGTCTAATTTCACCTGCTTTATTCATTTGTGTAGGTCTGTTATATGATCGTCATCATACTAGAATTTTATATTATTATAGAGGTTTAGCTGTTGTTATGCCTTTCTTTTCTTGTATGTTCTTTTTCTTTTCTTTAGCTAATTTAGGGTTCCCAGGTACATTTTCTTTTGTTGGAGAATTTTTAATTTTATCTTCAATTTGGTCTTTTAATCCTTTTATAGCTCTTTTATCTTCAAGTTCTTTATTTTTATCTACTCTTTATTCTCTTTGGTTACTTAATCGTATTGTTTTTGGTAGTTTAACTCCATACCTTTCATCTTTTAATGATTTAAGTTTCCGTGAATTTTCTATTTTATTTTTACTTCTTTTCCTTATATTACTTTTTGGTTTCTTACCTTCTTTATTCTTTTTCCCTTCTTCTTCTTTCTCTCTTATTTCTAATCTTGCCCTATCTTCTATAACTCAAACCAATATATAATAAAATTATGTTTCTTCATTCATTAACCCTTTCATTTTTCACTATATGTGTTTTTTCTATATTTCCACAAATATTGTCAACTAATATAATTTTTGCCCTATTTGTTTTTTCTATTGCCCTTTCATTTTCTCTTCTTCTTTTCTCTTCTTCTTTATCTGTCTCTTTCTTCCCTTTTAGTTCTTTAAGTTCTCTTTCTTCTAATTCTTTTGAATTTTTTGTTTTTGATATATCTTCTTATTATATTTGCTTCTTTTTATTTATATTTATTTTATTTTATTTCTCTTATTTACCATCTGTAATATCTTCAAATTATTCTGCTATTTTACTTATATTTTTATATTTTTTTGGGATTATATTTCTTCTTTTATCTAATGACTTTTTAGTTTTCTATATTAGTCTTGAATTTGTAGCTCTAACTTCATATCTTTTAGCTATTCTTCATCAAAACCCTTTTACAATAGAGGCCTCTCTTAAATATTTTATATATAGTTTTTTATCTGGAGCTATTTTCCTTTTAGGTGTATCAATAGTTTATTTCCATACTTCTTCTATTTCTTTTGTAACTACTTTTTCTTTTATATCTTCTCCAGAATCATCTCCATTTATTTATTTAGGTTTCCTCCTTATATTTTTTACCTTATTTTTTAAATTATCTATAGTTCCTTTTCATTTTTGGGCTCCAGATTTATATGAAGGTATAATTTATCCATTAACTGCTTTATTTTCATTATTTCCTAAATTTATATTTTACCCAGTTATAATTAAATTCTCCCTATTATTATCAGATTCTTTCCCAACTACTTTTTCAGGTGTATTTACTCTTTTAGGTTTTTTATCTCTTCTTCTGGGTACTTTTTCTGCTTATAATCAATTCTTCCTTAAAAGATTATTAGCTTATTCTACTATATCTAACAGTGGTTTACTACTTATACTTTTAGGTACTTTTAATTTTTCCCCTATAGCTCTAATTATTTTCTTTATTTATTTCTTAACTTATTTATTAGCTTCACATGGTATATTTAATTTCTTAATACATTTTAATCTAACTAAATTCAATTCTCGTCTTCCTTTCGTTGCTTCTTCTTATTTCTTTATGTCTATGCTTTTTGCTGTATGTCTTTTATCTTATGCAGGTATACCTCCTTTTGTTGGATTTGTAGGTAAATTTTTTATTCTATTTTGGCTAATTTCTTCAGGTTATATATTATTAGCTATTTTTGTAATATTATATTCTTTAATATCTATTGTATATTACTTAAAATTTCTTCATTTTATGTTATTTACCCCTCCATCTTCTTTACCTTCTTCTCTTACTTCCTCTCAAGATCTAACTACACCTAATTACCCTTCTTCTTGGTCTATATATATTATTTCTTCAGCTCTTCTAATTTGGACATTTAACCCTTCATTCTTATTTTTAATTTCTTCTAACATAGCTTATTCATTTTTTTAATATATTAACCTTAGAGATATAACTATTATCTCTTTATTTATTTATTTATTTATTTTATAGCCTACGGCCTTATCTGTCTACAAAAACAACTCAGGTGCCACTTCAAAGAAAAGTAGCCTCTACTTAGACATAAAACTTACATAAACAATATTATATACCGCTGTCTTAAAGTGGTTAAAATATATACTCCAAATTAAAAAAAGTAAAAAACAGTTATATAACAAAGGAGACAAAACTGAAAAACAAATACATATAGAACTTAAAAAAATAAAAGGAAAAAGTTTTATACTTTAGGTTCAAAAGGAAAAATATTATTGACTGCTGTAGAAAACTTTTGTATAGTTGAAGTTCATTATCTGGACAATTTGTTCAGAGGTAGCAGGTGTACCATTATAGTTACACTTCTCTATAAGTTTATCAGTATGTATAGAGTTAACTGAATCTTGAAAAAAACCATCTACTTGACCTAAAACAATTGCCCCTAAACCTATACCCGTTATTTGGGCTACTTTTTTACCGGTCATATTCACCATAACCCATTGTATATCTATATCAAAGAAAGAATAAACCTTACCAGCTAAAGAGGTAAGGTTTAAAAAGTAAAGACTTACGACCATAAATAATAGGTCTAAATAAATAAAAATAATAGCCAAAGAAAACAAACCTAAAACTTGAGTTCTAAGAGCAAAAAATAATAAAATAAATAAATAAGATAGAAAGAGTTGATTATTAACTAGTTTAATAAAATAAGTTATAGAGTAATAACCAATATTTTTGTATATGTTTAATAAATGTTTAAAAAGGTACATAGGTATATTCTTACCTTTTTCTTTTCTTTGTAACTCCTCTTTTTAGTTTTTACCTTTATTACAGCAAATTAAAGTTATTTCTATTATTTCTTATAAAACAGAATACCAGGTATATATCCATAGATACGAAAAACTAAAGGTAAATAGTAAGAAGTAAAAGGAAAGTAAGAGGTAGGGAAGAAAATAAGGAAATATGTAAGGTAGGAAGTAAAAAACCCACATTCAGAAGTAATAAAAACTAATTAGAAAGAGTAGGTGAAAAGAGAAAGGTAAATCAGGAAAGGCAGGAATTGAACCCACATAAACGATTTTGGAAATCGTGATTTTACCATTAAATTACATTCCCTTATAAGTAGATAAAACCCAAACGGAAAGAACAGGATTCGAACCTGTGAGGAATAAAAATTCCGGCAATTTAGCAAACTACTGTTTTAACCACTCGACCATCTTTCCTTTAACCACCCTTAAGTTAACATTTAAGGGTGGAAAAAAGCAACTAAAAGTAGCGATAGTTGGAATTGAACCAACAAAAGCCATAGCATGAATATAGAGAACAACCATTGTTCAATATCGCTAAAACTCCCCAAAAAAAGAGAAAACCACTAAAAAATAAGGTGGCAATAGAAAAAAGACCCAGAGTTAGAAGAGTTAAGATTGTTTTTTAAGACCAGGGAGAAAACCTTTTAAAGTAAGAAAACGAAAAATAATACGTTTACCTTTTTTAGAAGACCAATGAGAGGGATTAGATTTGAAATGTAAATTTTTAACTAGTTTATGCATAGAAGATTAAGATTTATGAGTAAGAATAAGTTGAGAAGAATTAAGAAATAAATAAAAAACGACCATTTGAGAAGGATTACCAAAATTAGAATTATTAACTCTAATAGAAGAGTGAGGATTAGAAAAGGAAGTAGGTCTAGGGGAAAAAAGAAAACCATTAGGGATAAGAGGTATATAAGAAGCAGAAAAAAGTTCCAGAAAAAAACGAAGACGAAGAAAGGTTCTTATTAAGGAAGGGGAAGGGGAAAAAAAAGAATTAATTAGGGGAGATTTAGTAGAAGTAGAAAAACAAAGCATTCGGAAAAATAGGATTTGAACCTATACGCTTAGTACCCAAAACTAAGATACTACCATTATATGATATTCCGTGGTTATTTTCTAGCAGATTTTTTAAGACGACAACCATTATGAGGGACAGGAGTAAGATCTTTAAGTAAAAGAGGACGAACACCAAGAGATCTGAATCTTCTTAGAAGTACAGAACGAAGAGGAGAAAATCCAGAAATAAATAAAGAAAGGTTTAACTTAGAATCGCCACGTTTAGAAGATTTAAAAAAATTAAGAAAATCATTAGATAAAGATTCAGCAGCAAAGGAAGAAGAACGAGAGGAACCTTTAAAACCAAGAAGGCCAGCAGATTTATTATAAAGGATAATAGGAGTATGGCGAGAAGAGGAATTAAATTTAGTAAGAAGTATACGCGAATTATTAGGAGAAAGTATAAGATGAAGTATTAACATAACTCCCCAAAATGGAATCGAACCATTAATCGTCTAGTTAACAGCCAGAAGCTTAAACCAATTAAGCTATTGGGGAAAGGGTAGATAGAGAGACTTGAACTCTCAAATATTAGTATCACAAACTAAGGCTCTAACCAATTGAGCTATAACTACCTAGCTGAAAGATGGAATCGAACCAACAACCAGCAGATTACAAATCAACTGCTCTACCAATTGAGCTATATCAGCAAAAATGTTTGAAAATGGAATCGAACCATTGACACGAAGATTTTCAGTCTTATGCTCTACCATTGAGCTACTCAAACAAAGTGAAGAAGATTAGATTTGAACTAATGAAAAGCTGAGCTTTTTGGATTTACAATCCAACGTTTTTGACCACTTAACTACTTCTTCACCAAAGGTATGTACACATTACCATTTATAAAGATGGTAAGTAGGATTAAAAAGAACGACGACGAGTTTTAAAAGGAGAAGTAAAAAAAGGAAAAGGATAAGGGATATCTTTAAAAGTAGGATGATATAAATACACAACTGAAAAGTTATTTGGATTTATTTCTAGATATCTAACAGTTTGTTTCATTATTAAAGAAGGAAATAATTTAAACCAAGTAACCCAATTTGGATTTAATCTAGGTTTTAAGGATGAAGTAGATTTTTTACTATGGTTCCAAAGAGGCGAAGCCAGTTTTTCCCCTTCTACATGGGAATTTAAGATTCCTTTTTTAGGTAATAGAGTAATTAGGTCATTAGGTTTTAATTGAAGACCTTTTTCTCCAGGATTTACAGGTTTACCATTTAATAATACACCTTGTGCTGCTATTAATTTATGTACAGAAGATATAGACATAAACCAATTCGTACGAAAAAGTACTATATCTAAACGAGACTCTATATAAGATCTTTTAGATTGATTTTTTACTTCTCCTTGTTGATAGCTTACAGGGTTATTACCTTTTGTAGATAGGTGTGAAGAACTCATAGTATTAATAGGATTATAATATACAGTTAAATATTTTTTAGTCTTCCATTTCATATTAAATAAATTCTTTTTTAAACGAGGTTTTGTTTTTCCTTGTGCCCCTTTAGCTAGGGGACTAGGTGAGTTTAAATTAGAATATAAAAATATGTTATATAAAGTTTTTTTTGACCATGATAAAGTGGGTAGTGATGAATAAAACATTTTTATTATTTACACTTATTTAAGTGTTTTACATTCTATAGGATTTGAACCTATAACCTTCGGATTAGAATTCCGACTCTCTATCCTATTAAGTTAAGAATGTATTTGAACCAAGATCGATTTGAACGATCGACTTATTGCTTATCAAGCAAACACTCTACCCCTGAGTTATAGGTTCTTTTGTTTCTGGATAGGATGGGTTCGAACCATCGCATAGTTGCTTCAAAAACAAATACCTTACCGGCTTGGTTACTATCCACTTTTTTAGCTGGTCTAATATTGACAGTGTTACTTTCCCCCCAGTCAACTTTTCTCCTCTTTAATTATTGTTTCCTTTATTAATTCTTTTAATTTAATTATAATTAATTGGGGGCTAAATAGGAGACCTAACAAGCATAGGTGTTAATAAGCAATTAAAAGTAAAAGACAAGTTTTAATTAATAAAATAAATAGAAAGTAATAAAAGAAAAGATAGGAAGGGATTCGAACCCTTGAAGATAAAATCCAATAGTTTTCAAAACTATCTCTTTAACCACTCAGACACCTACCTAAACCAAACAAAAGTTTGGTGAAATAAATAGCAATAAAGTTGGATTACGGCTTAAAAAGCGTATAAGATAAGGAAAGCCATCATTAAAGCAAATAGACCTACTGCTTCAGTTAAAGCAAACCCTAAAATAGCATAACTGAATAATTGTTGTTTTAATGAAGGGTTACGAGAAGTAGCTTGAACTAAAGCAGCGAAAACAGAACCAACACCTACACCAGCACCAGTTAATCCAATTGTAGCTAAACCAGCACCAATTAATTTAGCACTTTCTAACATAAAAGAGATTACCTCTCAAAAAGTTAAACCCTAATTTAAATAACACCCAGATATTATGGGGAATAAAAAAGGATAAAAGTATTTTGGGAGAGATCGAATTACCAACAAAATAACCACACCATTAAAATAGTGAGGATATTGATTATGAGGCTTTAACTCCATATTTTGAACGACTTGTTAATCTACCTTCAACTCCTTTACAATCATATTTACCTCTTATAACTTTATATTTTAAACCAGGTAAATCTGGAGTTCTGCCACCACGTACCAATACTATAGAATGTTCTTGTAAACTATGACCGATACCAGGGATATAAGCATGAACTGTAAGGCCATTAGAAAGTAGTACTTTACAGATTTTACGATTTGCGGAATTAGGTTTTTTAGGTTTAACTATCATAACAGCTTTAACTGTTCCTTTTAATTGCGGAGATTTCATTTATGAGCAAGTATTGGAGTCGAACCAATTAAATTCAGATTATGAGACTGAGGGACCACCTTGATCCTAACTTGCAACCTATATGTGGGGTATAATTAGAGGACAACCCACCTTTTGTAGTATCTTACTTTTATTTTAGTTTTTAGGCAGTATTTTATGCGGCTAAGATAAAATATAAAATAACTATTACTCTAAGTAAAGTAGTGTACACTCTGAGAGGTAAATTTATTCTATTTATCTTTAAAATTAACAAAAAATTTAAAACCTTTATACTAAAAAAGTAAAGTTAAAAAGTACCTCTTACTGATTATGTCAAGAAATTTAAGTTAAAATTAAGAGTTAGGACGGTAAACAATTAAAAGAGAAATAGAATAAACACCTAAAGGAGTGAAAATTATCTTAGAATCATAAAAAATAGGTTGATTAAGAGAAGATGTAGGTGTATTAGGAATAGAACCGAATTGAAATGTTTCTTTAGTAGAACGAAGTTTACGAGGAGATTTACCTTTAATAACAAGTTTTAAACCAATGATATTAGCACGAGATTTAAATTTAAATAACTTAAGAAGAGGAGAAAACCCTACTTGTTGTTTAGAAGTAGAAAAAGTGGAGATAATAGGAAGAAGAGAAGGAGTAAAAAGAAAAGGTAAGTCATGTAAAGGAAAAGAATAATTAATATGAAAGAAAAAACGAGACTTGAAGTAATAAGAAAGAAAACGAAATACACCACTAGAAGGAGTAGGGAAAGGACTTATAATATTTTGAGGTAAAAGAAAACCAGAATGAGAAAGAAATATATGGATAGAAGAATGTATTTTATGGAAATGAAAAGAAGAAAAAGGGAAAAATCCTTTAAAAAAATGATAAAGGAAAATATCCGAAAACATATAAGAAAAGTAATGAAAAAAATTATAAGATACCAGGTACCTATACCTTAAAGAATAACCAAAACGTAAAGAGGGTAAAAGTATCATAAAAATAAATGATTAGAAAGAGTAGAAGAGTTTTGAGTATATACAGATTGATGATAGTATGTTGGTGAAGAAGGTGAAGTAAGAGAAGCTTCACTAGAAAAAACAGATATAACACCAAATAGAGCAACAAAAAGTACAAAAGAAGATAATATAAAAGGAAGTGCAAAAGAAGTAAATAAAGCAGAACCTAAAAGAGTCATATTATCTAAATATTCAGGAGAAGATATATATATAGATGTAGGGCTAGAGTTGAAAGGAGTTGAAGGAAAAGCAGAAATAACTAAAAAAAACCCAAGTATAGTACAAAAAAATAGTATCGGGAAAGTATGTAAAAGGGAAGAATATGAAGAAGATGAACGTAATAAAGAAGATATATTTAAAAGCATAAGTACAAATAAAAATAGAATTGAAAGTGCTCCTACATATACAATTAAAATAAATATACCTAAGAAATCTAAACCTTGAAATATTAAATATAAAGAAGTATTAAAAAAAGTAAGTATTAAAAATAATAAAGAGTGTATAGGATTATATACAGAAATTACAAGAAAGGAAGAAAGTAATATAATAAAATGGAGAAACATTGTCCTTTAAGAGAATTGAACTCTTATATAGACCTTGAAAAGATCTTGTCCTAACCGTTAGACGAAAAGGACTATGCTTTCCACTTTAACTTGGCATATATTTAAAACAACGCTCTTCTTTCTTCTTCTAACTATGCTTTAGCGTATAATACCTCTTTTACCACAACTTTTGTAGGTTATACACCTTTAGTTAATATACTTCCCCTCTTTTACACTTCAAAAGTATAACTATTCCTCACCCCTGGTATCAGTTTTGTTTTTTCTCCACACCCCTTTAAATTTAAGCCCTTCCTTCTATTTATTTTTATGTTTGTAAAAAGAGTAGCCTTGAGACATTAACTTAAGACAATAAATATATAAAGGTAAATAGAGATAAAAGTAGTGGTGTAAAAGTTTATATAAAAACTAAAAGTAGGGTAAAAATGGCTTTAAAAAAATATAACCTATATACAAGGATATAAAACACAAACATATATATAAAAGAAAAATAATAAAAAAGATATGAGTTAAAGTGGTGTTAAGGAGTTATAATATTGTTCACGAACTTAAAACTTGAAAAAGTAAAAAAGTGGGGAAAAGTAAACCATATTAACATCATAACACAAATTTCATGAGATAAAAAAGGAATAAAAAATGAAATAATATAAATATAACACTTATAGATAAAATATATGAATAGTAATAATTTGTATGTGGAAGGGAAATAAAGTCTTAAAAGGGAAGGAATAGAACCTCCACATTAAGAATTAGTATTAACTGGTAATTGGTTAAAAGAGTGGAAAGAAGCAGGAGATTGTAAATACCATTCTAAAGTGTGAGTAGTATTGAAAGAAGGGCATAAATCACTATTAAAGTAAGAAGTGTTAGGATGAGTAGTGAATTCAATTTTATCAGAAAAAAGTTTAACAACAATGATAAGGAAAAGAACAGTAGCTACAACAGAAACAAGAGATCCTATTGAAGAAACATAATTCCACATATAATAAGCATCAGGATAGTCAGGGATTCTACGTGGCATCAATTATTGTTATCAAAAGATAATTTAAATCTTTTTTCCACTTTTCACAAAGTGGTTCAGACTATGTCATCAACACAAATATGTGTTGTCGGGCGCTCTTGTGAGGATTATTGCTAGTACGGCTCACCTCTTAGTCGTTGAACGTTTATATCACCACCCACCTATAAGGTGGGTATCAAATAAGGTACTGAGATATACTTCGCTGCAAATAAACTCTCAGGATAAAAGTATATAAACCTAAGTAGTTAATAAACTTTAATGAGAGTTTTCCTTGCAATTCACCCGATTTTCTACAAAGAGCAATAGCTCTTAGAAGGGGCATTTTATCATAAGACCTCCTCTTTAAGTTAATTTAACTCTACTAAACAGTAATCCTTTAAATGGTAAACCATTTTTTAGATATTTAGTTAATGTGTCACTTCCCATATGAAATTGTTTATAACAATTAACAGTAGAGTATTCTCCAATTAAGGTTAAATCATGTGCACGATAAACATAAACTAATTTAATCAACTTAGCTCTAGTTTCCTGTGTTTTTTTGACTCCAAACTGAGGATTATTTTTACCAAACTTATCTCTTTTCTGCATATATAAAAATTCAGGAGATTTAGGACGAGAAAACATAGGATTTAATATACCTTTCCTATTCTTCTTAAACTCTTCGGAATGTTTTAGACCCAGATTAGATCCAACTAGAGAAGTTCGGTTTAAGATTAAAGGAATAGGTACTTCTTTAAATAAAAGATTGAGAAAATATTGTTCTCTATTTAATAAACTTACTCTAAGTAAGTTTTCTTTAAAACCTAAATCTTCAAGAATAGCAATAGCAAAATTAGCATGAGAATATTGCAAGATGTTTTTGTAAATATTCAAGGCCCTATTAAGTACACTTGGTGTCCTATAACCAACTAACCTTGTTGAGCCATTAGAAGCACTGCCCACATAAGTTTCACCAGTAATTAAGTTAAACCATTGGTATATGATCATACGATTGCGATTTTGAGAAGTAATTTCTTTTTGGAAAAGTTCTGCATTATCATAAAGTCGCAAAGGAGTAACTAAAAATTTAGGTTGTAAATGAGGACCAAAAGGAACAGAAAGTGGTTTAAGAGTAATAAAATTAGATAAACCTACATAATAAATTAACTGATCATAAGGAGAGTTTAAGAGGAGAGAATTAGAAAGGTCAACCATACCCGCAAGACCTAAGAAATGTTGAGGGAAAAATGTTAAATTAACACCAATGAAAAGAGTCCAGAAATGTATTTTAGCTAAAGTTTCATTGTATTGATATCCTGAAATTTTACCTATCCAGAAATAGAATCCGGCAAATAAAGCAAAAACAGCCCCCATAGATAAAACATAATGGAAATGAGCTACTACATAATATGTATCATGAAGTGCAATATCTAGAGAACCGTTAGCTAAAACTACACCAGTTAATCCACCTATAGCGAATAATATAATAAACCCAATAGCAAATAACATAGGAGCAGTAAGAGAAATAGAACCTCCCCACATTGTAGCTAACCATGAGAATATTTTAATACCAGTTGGAACTGCTATAATCATAGTAGCAGCAGTGAAATAAGCACGTGTATCTACGTCCATACCTACTGTAAACATATGATGAGCCCAAACTATACTTCCTAATAAACCAATAGATAACATAGCGTAAACCATACCTAAATAACCAAAGACAGGTTTATTAGAAAAATAAGAAACTACATGAGATATTATACCAAAACCAGGTATAATTAAAATATAAACTTCTGGATGCAAACGAATTTAAATCGTTTGGACTATATCTTCACATTTAGAATTCCATTTATGATTAAACTTAACCCAAGCTACATGTAATGAAGAATTAGTGGGAGCAGAATAAGCTTTAAGATCTATAAGAGAGAAAAATTCAGGAATTAAATGTATACGGTGAGATTTAATAGTAAAAGATGGACATACTTTAAAATAAGTTAGCATTTTGAATAGAGATTCTCTACTTTGAACGGACCATTTATAATAACCATTTTGACTACGATCATAATAAATATTACCTCCAAAAACATAACTAAAAGGAAGAACATCTGTTAACAATTTATTGGTAACGCTGATGGTAAGTTGTGGTATTTTATTAGGGCCTTTTAGAGAATAAGATATACAACCATCAGCATCAAAAAATCCTACTAACCAACTATGTTTATCATGAAGGGTGTCAGGTAATTTACATACTATACCTAAAGTAGAACAAACATGATTCAGTTGTTTAAATCTGGAAGAATGACGAATAAGACCATTAATACGATAAATAAGATCTAACATACCTTGTCTATGATGTAAACGGTATCTAACAGCTTTTACACCTGATCTTAGTTTAACTGAACCCCCTAATTTATTTTGAATTATTCTTAAAGTACGTTCATCTGCAAGGGAAACAGTAATTTCACAACTACAATAACCCAATTTACTAACTAATAAAGAACCATCACCATCTATTAAACCTGCTAACCATTGATTAAAATTTAAATCCTTGGAAATATCTAAATGTGATGTGCGTGTAGTCTCTGAGGTTCCTACTAAATAAGAGCCATAGGCTCTAATGTTCGTTACCAGCTGATTACAACCCGCACCCATAGCAATATAAGACTGTTGAAATTTATTTATAGGGCTATTAATATGGGTGCTCTTTTTTGAAATTTTAACTAAGAAGGGGGCCATATACCCACTTATTTCTTGAGTATTCAAAAAAGGTAAAGCATAGCTTTGAGGAAGATTCCAGCTTATAGCACATTGCGAGTCAGAATAGTCTGACGAGGGCCAAATTTGACCGAAGAACCCATAACCAAAAATATTACGTACTCAATGTAATATCCCTACCGAAGGATACCTACGGGTTGTGACAACTATGTTGCTTGGCTACCGACTATACATCAAGCAGAAACGACACCTAAAGTATCTATCCACCCATTTCTGACCTAGTCTGTCGCGAACTACATAATAAAATGATAATCCGACGGTCTTTTCTGAACATAATACACATAACTCGTTTTAAACAAGAGATGTTATTTTAAATACCCAACAAATTATTTGTTGGGGTATATGTTTGAGGTGAATTAACCGTTTTCAGAAATGTCGCCCTGAAACCCATCTCCGTCGAGACAGGCAACCATAGATATTTAAAGTACCAGTGCTTTTGTGCTATAATGGTAAAATAAACTAGGTTGGGACTAGGATTAAGGTATCAACTCTTTAACTATTAAATCAAGTGGAATTTTAGCCAATTAATTCAGTTGATTCATTAATAAAGTTTTATTATTTTTCTAAAAAGCTATTATCTCTTTTCACATCTACTTTATTAATTTCAAACATAGATTTGCACTATGTCAACCTTTCCTGTTTTTCTATATATCTTTACCTCCCTAAAACCCATGCTATCTCATTTATATTTTCTTGAAGAATTAATTAGAATAGAAAGTAATTTTAATTCTTTACGAGTATCCTCGTTGAGATGAAGACCTTGTGATAATTTATTATTTAAATCTTTAAATTTTAAATAACTTAATTTTTTTATACCTAAGAAGTAATCTAAATTAAGATCAAAATATCCATAAATATTATTAATATTTTTTAAACCTGATACAATAAAACTATAATTATCTTTATTAGAATGACCCTCTATATGACCAGTATTAAATAAAGTAATAAGATGACTAAGAATAGGGAGATTAATATCTCCTTTTTGGGTAACAATATATCTAGTACGAAAAGCCGTGGAATTACTTAATAAAGAAACAGTAAAACAACCTTCTGCTTCAGTAAAACCCAATAGCCATAGATCATCTAAAGTAGGTTTAAAATTAGATGTAAGATAAGAGATAGGCTCATTATTCCTTTTTAAGGCATTAAAAGCAGTTAAAAAAAGATGAAATTGTGACTTACGGGAAGGTAAAATGATATTACCATTAAACAATAAAATCAATAATCTTATATCTTCTCTTACATTAACAATCAACCTATAAACTCTAGGACCTTGTTTAATAATTGAACCCATATTCAAAGTATTTTTAATTTTATGTAAAATATCAACATTATCAACACCTTGAATTAAAATAAAGGAAACTTCTTTTCTATGATTAACAGAAAAACAACCGTCACCTTCAGTAAAACCTACTAACCAAGACAAGAATTTATCATCAGGGACAGGTAGACCAGCATTTTTAGGGTATTTAACCCATTGAGTTTTAAAGGGTAAGAATTGAAATAAAAAAAGATGTTGGTATAAAATAGGATCACCACCTCCTAAAGGGTCATAAAAAGAAGTGTTGAAGTTTCTATCTGTTAAAAGCATTGTGATCGCACCAGCTAAAACAGGTAAAGTTAATAATAATAAGATAGCAGTTACAAATACACTCCAAACAAATAAAGGTAATTGGTGGAAACCAAAAACTCTCATATTTACTATAGTTGTAATGAAGTTAATAGCTCCTAATAAAGAAGATACCCCTGCTAAATGAAGAGAGAATATGGCTAAATCTACTGAACCCCCAGAGTGAGATTGGTAGCTAGCAAGAGGCGGATAACAAATATGTTGGTAATCTCAAAAAACAATGTTGTTTTTTTATCATTACACGCAAACACTCTCGTGTTTGTTCGGACTATGCCTTCTTCTTACTATTTATTAGTGTGTTTAATTATTCTTTCTACTTATTTTTATACTTTTATAACTCTTAACAGGTTTAAAATTTTACTTTATGTTTAAAATAAGATATAACCCAAGCGAGATATTAAATGGGCTTCCTTTTTACAGTGGAACTAAGTGTAACATTTTAATAAGTGTTAATTATTATTATATATAAAACCACATTTACTTTTGCTTGTATTTTTCCTGGTTAGTGTATAACAATAAATAATACATGGGTTTATAATATGTGTCACCTCTAATACATGTACTAATTTAAAAATATACTTTCACTAAAAAACATTAGGCTTCAGTGATACCTATTAATTACTTATAAAAATAATTTATTTTAAGAGAGAATATACTTGTAGATACACCCATGAGTAAGAAGCTCTCCGTGTAGTCTCTGAAGACACGCACTATATATGTGTCTGGCAAATTGTCCCCGAGTAAGCAACATTTTTACTATACCAAAAACTTGTATGAGTAGTTGCTTCCGATTAGAGGAGTTTCTTGCATAGAGGAGAGTTTATTTAACACCTTTTATTAGTCTTTAAATTAAGACTATAAATAATAGATGTGACTGCTTTTAAACAGTCCAACCTGTCATTTTTTATTTCAATTTATCCTACAATCTTTACTATTCACTAAACACAACTATTGTTGTGTATAATATAATTTTATTTAATAGATGAAGAATACTTATAATTATTTTTTATTTATCTAAATTACTTTATCTAACTTAGATCTTAAAGAGTTAATACCTCCTTTTAACTATAAATTTATATTTTCTTTGTTTTTATTTATTTCATATTATTAGGCCCAGTTTAGAGAGTGTAAACACTCGTAAATATAAAAGGGGTATTTATAGCTAATTACTTCTTCATAAAAAACTTTTATAACTGTTCTAATTTATTAAATTTTTTTAATTAGAGAGCAAAAAGGTATTATTATATTTAAAATTAATTGTAAGATAAAATTTTTAATTTCTTCTTTACGTAAAGTGGCTGGAACTATTAAAGTTCCACCACCTTCTAAATAGTGTCCCATAATAAGTAGAGAGTTAAATAGGGTTGTCAATATATACTTTTCAAAAGTTTACTTACGAAAGGAATTAAAAAGCCAGAAGAGTTTTAATAAATACAAAGCTTTGTTTATTAATTTTATTATTTCCGGTTAATTAAATATTTAAATAAACCATTAATTTTCATTAACGGTTGGACTATATCTTCACCCTTTTATTTAAGGGGTATCGCGTGTAGTCTCTGAGGATCCCAACATTAGTAGGTTTCCTGCTGATTGTCCATTGTGGTATCCATTAAGATTTTTACTTTTATAAAAAGTTTAGACTTCCTTGTTTTAATCCACACCGTTTATATTAATAGTGGTAAGTATTTTACTTTAAATAAAGAGTACTTAAGGTTTTAAGAGGTTCCAGCATATAGCGATATTCTTTACAACAGTTTATTGTTGTTCTGGCCCAGGTATAACGGAACCAGCACCTCCTTCTACAAAAGAAGAACATAATAATAATATTAAAGATGGTGGTAATAACCAAAAAGAAATATTATTAAGTCTTGGGAAAGCCATGTCAGGTGCCCCTATTAATAAAGGTACCATCCAGTTACCAAAACCTCCAATAAAAGCAGGCATAACTAAGAAGAAAATCATTAAGAAAGCATGAGCAGTGATAAGAACATTGTAAAGTTGATGGTTACCACCTAAATATTGAACGCCTGGAGCAGTTAATTCCATTCTAATTAAAACAGAAAAACCAGTTCCAATCATCCCAGAAAAAATTGCAAAAATTAAATATAATGTACCTATATCTTTATGATTAGTAGAATAAATCCATCTTGTCATTAACCCAACCCCTAATAGGGCCGAAGCCCCGTTATAAAATTTTATATTTTTTTATAACTAATTAGGGAATTGGGTCGTTATTTTTGAGATTTAAGGAGCTCCCCACCAATATATAGAAAAAAATAAGAATAGCCAAACTACGTCAACAAAATGGAAATACCAAGCAGCTGCTTCGAAACCAAAGTGATGTGTACGAGTAAAGTGATATTGTATTAATCTATATAGTCCTACAGCTAAGAATATAGTTCCAATTATAACGTGTAAACCATGGAAACCAGTAGCCATAAAGAAAGTAGATCCGTATACACTATCAGCTATAGTGAATTGAGCTTCCCAATATTCCATACCTTGAAAAACAGTGAATACTAGTGCTAAGAATACTGTTAAAGCTAAACTAAATATAGCCTCTCCTCTTTTGTCTGATATAATAGCAAAGTGTGCCCAAGTTACTGTAGCCAAGTTTCATATAATAAAATTAGGGTAAATCTAATACATTACCTCTATATATCTGTGAATTTTATTATACCTGTACCTTATTTCTTAGTTAAGTATAAAAAATATACAAAGAAATAAAATGAAGTATTATATCTCGCTTCATTCAAACTAAAAGCGTTTATAGGGGATATGTAAAAAATAATTATATCCCTCTTAAGCTAGAAATTTGCGCCTTGTGATTTAAATTAGCTAAACTTGTAGCTAATTTTAATGAAACCCCGACTGTACATTAAGCATCATTTCAGACACCCACCAGTGAACCAGTCTGTAGCGATTCCTTAAAGAACCGACGGTCTTAAAATTACAGAAAAACTTCGTTGACCGTTTTCACCAGTATTGCCAACCTTTAGGGTTAACGTAAAATTACGTTCAATTAGAGAATCTATTTGATTTATTATACTTTTTTTTAAGAATTGCGTATTATAACTAATTGGACTATAAAAAAAATTACTTTTTAAATTATAATATATGCTCAAGAAATTTTATACAACATGGTTCCATGTATAAAGGGTTTAACTTTTGTAGCTAATTCTAAAACACTTTCTTTACATATATAAATATTATATTGATTTATAACACCAGTTTTATGTATAGAAGTATTTAGTTTATATTTCTTATTTAAAATATTAGCTAAATTTTGAACTTCAAGTAAAGTAAAACAATTTGTACTAAATTTCATACCTTTATTATGAAATTTACAACCGTCGTCCATAATCCATACAGCTAATGCTAAAGGAGTTAAATATTTTTCTATATATTTGGGTATTATTTTACGTCGATAACCTTGTCTAACGTTATAAAAAGAGTCATATATCCAATTAAAAGAACTATAAGTAAAAGTTCTAAATCTATAAAAGTATCTAATACCTCCTTTAGCATCTAAACGGGAACTTATAACAGGTAAGGTGGATTTACAATAACCTAACTCGAATAAGGTACTATGTAACCACAATAAGTATTCTCCATGTGATTTTTCTTGATAAAAACAAAAACGAGAACCATTACCATCTCTTTCCATAGAACCATCTCCTAACATACTTCCTATTAATATAGACAATACGTCCATATTGTGAGGTCCAATGCGTTTTGTGGATAAAACATATGAAGAACTAAATGGTAATAAGGGTAATGATAAAAGCATATTATAATCTAATGTATATAATTCGTTCCATTTCTGGCAAACACCAGATGATAGTAGTATTACAGTGTTAACAAATGGTACTCCCCAAGTATCTAATGTTACGATACCTTTAGGAGGCCATATTGCACCTATATCTACAGAAGGTGTTAAAGAAGAATGAAAGTAAGCCCAAAAAAAAGATATAAAGAACATAACTTCAGATAAAATGAATAAAATCATTCCTATTTGTAATCCTCTTTTTACTTTTCTTGCATGTAATCCTTGATATGTACCTTCTCTAGCTACATCTCTAAACCATAAATAACAACATAATAAAAATCCAATAAACCCCATATATAATATAAGTAGTCCGTATTGAATTCTTTTCATGTATACTACACCTCCAGCTGTTAACATTAATGCGCTAGCACTTGCTAACAGTGGCCAAGGTGAAGCGTCTACTAAATGATATTCATGAAAACGCATTTTTATTTTTTTTTTAAAGGCAAATTTTGCCTTTAGTTAACTCTGACATATTTGTTCTTTTCTTCTAAACAACACTAAAAGTGTTAAAAAATTATGAGTTCTTACGGAATCAAAAAAGAATTAAAAAAGGAAAAGTAAAATAAATTTATAATCCAACAGCAAGTTCCCTTACCATTACCTTGTTACGACTTCATTTTAGTCAAAAATTAAAATAGAATTGGAAGAAAAATATTGGCTGATAAATAAGCCCACACCCGAAGTGTGAACAGAGGAACCAAAATTGATTCTTCTCCCTATTAAATTTTCTCCCAAACTGTGACGGGCTATGTGTACAAGATTTAATTACATATTCACCGTATTTTTCTTTACAAAACGATTACTAAAGATTCCGGCTTCAGGTGACCGAGTTACAGGTCACCTTCCGTACTAAGATAATTTTTCTCCTATATATTCAATCTTACGATTTTATGTGAAGGTTTCTTATTATCATTGTCACACGAGTAATAGCCCAAATTATAAGGGTCATGAATATTTGTCATAATCTATCTTCCCCGCGCTTAACGCGCGGTGTCAACTGTGAAAATTAACACAGCTATAAGATTTCGTTCGTTAAAGGACTAAACCAAACATCTCACAACACGAACTTAGGACAACCATGCAACACCTGCTCACCACAAACATAAAATAGTTTGTGTTTTTTCTAAACTTGGTAAGATTTTCCGTGTAGTTTCGTATTAAACCTCATGTTCCACCTTTTGTATAAATCCCCGTCAAATTCTTTGAGTTTCAATCTTGCGATATTACTTCTCAGGCAGAGGCAGACGCTAATTAGCTTTTCGTTTCTTCCTCATTATTTACAGTATGAATTACAGGGGTCTCTAATCCCTTTTACTCCTCATACTTTCGTATATAAAGTGATAGTTAAAGATAGAATAATATTTTCATCTTTGATCTTCCATTTAATATTTACACATTTTATTGTTTCATTAAACATTCTTTATTTCTTTTCTTTAACTCTTACAACCACCTATGGTGGTGTTACTTTTTCTACTTTTTTTGCCCAATTCTTTCGATTTACATTCGCCCTATATGTCTTACCGCGACTGCTGGCACATATTTTGTCAGGACTATTTTTATCATTATTTTTTTTCCACCTTACGGTTTTTCTTGATTACTGTGTCAAACTTTCGTTCATTGCACAATATTCCCCACTGCAGACAACTCATGTTGTAAAAAGCTCTATACTTTTTTGTGGTTGATCAATCTCCCAATTCAACTAAGGATCTTCGGCTTGGTAAGCTATTTCCCACCAACTACCTAATCCTAGTTAAGCAGATCATTATAGGTATTTTATCCTTTAATGGTACTTTCTTAACTTTACTCACCCTAACGCGAAGTTTTTTGGACCTCACTTGCATGTGTTATGTATCAAGATAATGTATAATCTGGACCAGAATCAAATCCTTATTTTTAGTGGTTTTACTAACTTTTTTTCCCTAATTCTTCCTTCTCTTCCCTTCTTTCTCCTCTTTTTCTTCTCTTCTTTTTATTCTTTTTCTTATTTTCTTTTTCTTTCTATTTACTTTTATTATTTGTTCCTTTTATTTTTAAATTTTAACTTAATCAGACTGATATCTTGATCTTTAATACTTAGTGGTATTTTGTCCTGTTGTTACGAAAACTTTAACTAATATTTTTGTAAGTTTTTATTAACTTGTTTGGTTAGGAAGTTATTTTTGTTTACACTATTTATACTCATTAATTTTTTACTTAAACTTAGCTTACTTATATAATAGAAGTATTCTTCATCTTCTGTTTTTTGTTCCTTACCTTTGTTTTTTTATGGGATATTTTTTTAATTTTATATATATGGCCACAATTTTTTATATATATCCAGGCTTAAGAAAGATTACCCTAAGTTCTTGTTTTATATTAAAGTACTTTAGAGTAAGGTTTATAATTAAATTACTTTAAATTAGTATATAACTGGGTTTACTTTTGTTTTATAATATATGTGATTAGGTGTTTATTTCCTTAACCACTTATTACTTCTACTTTTATCCTTTTCTTAACTGTTATAGTTTAGAGTGGCTATATATGTTATATCTGTATTTAACTAATTTAAATCCCCAATACAAAGTTATCCGAGGAAGGGTAAGTTAACTAGGTAATGTATAATGGGGTAACCTAATATAGGCAGCCCTATTATAAAAGTAAACCCCCTTTACAATATAACACAGGTAAAGACTATCCGTGCAACTTTCGTTTCTTTGTTACCCTTTATAAACACATCTTCAGGAACTCAGTTACACCTGTATAACCTTAAATGAGTATAAATACCATTTAAACCCCACTTAGCTTTTGTTAATACTAATTATCTAATCTAAAATTTAATTCAACCACTATTATAACTTATGTGCATAGTAAAATCATAGGGGCACTTAAGATATCTTCAGAGTTTGGGTACTTAAACCAGTGGTTATCCATCCCACAAAGCGTCTTAACTCTCGTTTAGGACCGCTTACCTTTAGACACACACACACGGCTTATTTTAATATATTTGATATTACACTACAACTTATACCTACTGACTAATTTTATTTAAATTTTATATTTTAGTAATACAAGTAATAAAGTTGTTATATATTTACTTACAGGTTTACCTGCTTACTTGAGACTAATTTAACCTTATAACTACCTCTCTTATTTTAAAATATATACCATTCAAGTATTAAAAGTGACAAACTAAAATAGTTATACTTTTTATTTTATAAAACACTCTCTGTCTATTTCCCGCCTTATGCACGCCTATGTTTATTTACTTTTAGGCGGCTCTAGTACTTTTTCATCTTTTACCCTTTAACTTCCTTTCTCATAAGGTATAAGGTATAATAGAAAGGAAGTTGTTTATAAGGAGTAAACAGACTAGGTTTAAATAATAGAGACAAGGGAGTGGGTGGGGAGAAAATAAAACCATATAAGCGGTGGTAAAGGAAAGGCCGGTGTTATTAAGGGGAAAGGTGTTAGGGGTGAGGAGAAAAAACTCCTTTTGAGGGTATAAAAGATAGAATACCATGTTTTTTTTACCATCTTCTTTATTTTTTATATCTTTGATTGGAATAATATTAAATCGTAAAAATCTATTATTTATATTATTTTCCTTTGAACTAACATTATTATCCTTATCTCTTTATTTTATTTTAATATCGCTGTCATTGGATGATATAATAGGTCAATATTTTGCCCTATTTATCTTAACTGTAGCTGCATCAGAATCTTCTATAGGATTAGCCTTATTTGTTATATTTTTTCGTATTAAAGGTTCTATTTCATTAAAGTATCTAAACTTACTAAACACTTAAGATTATGTATCTATCTTTGATATTATTTCCTTTTATAGGAGCTTTTATTAACCTATTATTTGGTCGTTGGTTAGGTTTAGGATCATTTATTATATCTGTAACTTCTATTTTATTTCCATTAATTTTCACTACAATAGCGGTATATGATATTTTATTTTCATATTCACCTGTACATATAGAACTTTTCCCATGGTTTTCAGATGGACAAACTTTATTAGTAACATATAATTTTGTGTTCAATTATGTATCTATTTGTATGTTATTTATTATATCTTTTATCTCATTATTAGTACATTCATATTCAGTATATTATATGTATGAAGATAAACATTTTGTAAGATTCATGAGTTATTTAAATATATTTACAGGGTTTATGTTTATATTAGTTACTTCTAATGACCTTTTATTATTATTTTTTGGTTGGGAAGGTGTAGGACTAATGTCTTATTTATTAATTAATTTTTGGTTTACAAGAGTAGCTGCTGTTCAAGCTTCTTTTAAAGCTTTTGTAGTTAATAAAATTGGGGATATTTGTTTATTATTTGCCATAGTAACTTTTTTTTATTATCTTCATTCTTTAGATTTAGAAATTATCTTTTCATGTTCTCAATATTTACCTGAAAATGCTCGTTCTGTAATTACGGCTTTTATCCTTTTTGGTGTTATGTCTAAATCTGCTCAAATTGGTTTACACACTTGGCTAGCAGACGCCATGGAGGGTCCAACACCAGTATCTGCTTTATTACATGCAGCTACTATGGTTACTGCTGGAGTTTTCTTATTAATTCGTTTATCTCCATTTTTTATTCTTGATCTTCATTCCTCTTTTATTTTTAGTATTTTAGCTTTTATAGGTGCTCTTACTACTATTTTTGCTGCTTCTTCTGGTTTAGTTCAAAATGATTTTAAAAAAGTTATAGCTTATTCTACTGCTTCTCAGTTAGGTTATATGGTTTTAGCTTGTGGTTTATATAACTTTGACATGTCTTTTTTTCATTTAATTAACCACGCTTATTTCAAAGCCCTTTTATTTTTATCTTCAGGTGTTTTAATTCATTCTTTCTTCAATGATCAAGATCTTAGAAAATTTGGTGGTTTATTATCTTATTCTCCTTTTCTTTATCTTTTATTTCTTGTTGCTTCTTTTTCTCTTGCAGGTTTTCCTTTTTTATCTGGATTCTATTCTAAAGATTTAATTCTTGAAACTACCTTTTTATTTTCAAGCTTCAGTTATGCTTTTAAATCTTCTTTCTTATTTTGGATTGCTATTCTTACTGTTTCTCTTACTTCTTTTTATTCTTTCCGTTTAATTTACTTTTTATTTCTTTCACCTCCATCTTCTCTTACTTCTTCTTCAATGGCTACTTTTTCTTCTTCTTATAAACACCTAAAACCTTTTTCTCTTTATTTTTTACTTTTCCCTCCATTATTTATTTTAGCTCTGTTTTCTATTTTCTTCGGTTATCTTACTTTAGATTTTTTTGTGGGTTTTGGTTCTCCTTATTTACTTTCTCTTATTTCTCTTGATTTTGAATTTATTCCTACTACTTATCTTCTTTTACCTCTTATTATGTCTTTTTTTGGCTTTTTTTTCTCTTTCCTTTTCTATTTCTTCAGTATCTCTCTTTTTACTTATCCTTTCTCTCCTTTATCTTCAGCCATATATTCTTTCTTATCATATAAATGGTATTTTGATTACTTTTTTAATTCTTTTTCTTTCTTTATCCTTTATTACTCTTACTTATTCCCTTTTAAATCTTTTGATCGTGGTTTCTTAGAACTTTTTGGTTCGTTTGGTTTCCATTCTTTTACTTCTAGAATTTCTTCTTCTTTCTCTTCTTTCCATTCTGGTTATATTTTTAAATTCACCCTTTTCTTTTGGATTTCACTATTCTTTCTTTTATTTTTTATGTTTCTTTTACCATTCTTACAAAACGGTGTTATTTTATCTACTCTTCCTTTATTTATGCTATTTTGGTATATTACTATATTAATATGATATTTAATTACTCTTACTCTTTTTCCAACTTTGCTTGGTTTTTATATTATGGTTTATTTTCAGCCATTCTAGTTTTTATACTTCTTTTCCTTGCTTCTCTTCTTTCTTTCAAAACTTCTAATGCTTCCTTTGAGAAATTATCTCCATATGAATGTGGTTTTAATCCTTTTGAAGACACTCGTCATCAATTTGATATCTCTTTTTATTTATTAGGTATTTTATTTATCCTTTTTGACCTTGAAGTATCTTATTTATTCCCATGGATAGTTAATCTAAATGTATTTGGTCCGCCTTTTTATGGTTATTTATCTATGCTTTTCTTTCTTGCCTTTTTAACTTTTGGGTTTATATATGAATGGTACAAAGGTGTAATTGATTTTATATAATAATGTCACTTTTTATACACATTGGTAACCTTTTTCTTTTTTGATATATATCTTAAACAACATAGTCTTAAGTTATATACTTTTACTTCTTCTTACACTTGATGTTTTAAGTAACAGGTGTTATTTACCTTTTTACTGTTTATACACTTTTTACTTTAACTATTATAGGCCCTTATTGCTGGTTTTTTTAGACTACTTATATGGTGACATTCAAGATATGGTGTATATTAACCACACTGAAGAAACCTTTAACAATAACATTGATGAGCTAGCTTCACCTGCCATGCCAAACAATGTTATTACTGATACGTCTGCTTTATCGGCAGCACCAAGTAATGCTACTCCTAACAAACCTAAGTAACACTAGGTTTAATGGTCTTACTTTACATAATAACAATAATTAGACTTACTTTATCGGTTTTTAACCTATAAAAGTTAGTTTAACTAAAAAAGGAGATTACAATTTATCGGTTGGTAATCACTACTACACGCGTGGTTGGGGCGTTAGCTTTTATGGGTTAAACTATAAGTAACAGTTTTTATTGTCACACTTTCTATTTCCTTTTATAATAAGTAACTTACTTAAATACTATAATAACTATATAATATATTTTAAGTTAACAGGTTCCCCTTTATATTATAAGTGACCTACAAACAAAGTATGTATAAGTTAAATTTTACATAAATATACATGTACCTAACTTTAATTTTAAAGTTGGTCAACAGTGAATTTTTTTGTCTTTTATCGTGACTCTGCTTATGCTTGCGGTTCCCAAATGGTAGGTTTTTATTGTCAACGTACTCTTATTTTATAACTTCTCTACTCTTTTAGGTTTGTTTTTATTAAACTTAAGGCTGATAAGGCTTACCTTTTATTTGGCATAGACACATAATGGGTTATGATGAGTGTTAAGAGTAAAAGAATATTTCAAGTAAGGGGGGCTGTATTAGGGGCCGTTTTAGTAATTCATGTTGATAGTATGCTTCAAACTTATGAAAATACCCACCGTGTAGATGTAATAGTAAAGGTATATCAGCTACTTCTGAATTAATCATAAATGTAATGCAAAACCCTTCTACTGTAGATAAAGTTGCCACTGGTTTAAACAAGGTCTTCCCTTATTAGTTAAGTTACAGGTAGAAGTGCTGCAATAACACCTGCCCCCTTTAACACAGATAAGTAAAAGGGAAGGTGTTTTTACCTTAATATAAGCAGGACTTAAAAAGACTAATTAAAGGTTGGTGAGTAAGAAGTAAAGTAAAAGTACAAAAGGTTAAAGTCTGGTATATAATTTAAATGTAAGTGGGGCAAGTATAAAGGTAAATAGAAGGTAAGAAATTAAAGAGATAAAAAGAGTTTTTAAGAAAAAAAAGGGGGAAGAAATAGAAAAGAAAAGAGAGAAAATATGCCTCAATTAGATTTTTTCAGTTACTTTTCACAGTATCATTATTTATTATTAACATTTTTTACATTATACCTTATAATTTCATTTTTTGCTATACCTTCAATACACAGTGTTTCTTTTGTACGTTCAAAATTAAGCACTGCAACTGAAGTATCTCATCAAGAAGAACTTAGTGAACAAACTAAAGGTTTCTTATTTATGCCAAAATTAAGTGGAAATGAAATAACAGTACTACCTATTAACCACGAGGAGTTATTAAACATGCAAAAAAACAAAAGTAAAGTAAATTAAAATTATGTTTGAATTAATTAATTCTCCCTTAGAACAATTTCAAGTTATACCAATAATCAACTTCGGTATAGGTACATATGATTTATCATTTACAAACATGTCTGTAAATTGTTTATTAATATTAACAATGTATACAATATGGATGAAATCTAAAATGTATTTAATACCTACAAATTATCAATTAATCTTAGAAAATTTATATAGTTTCATAAAATCAACTATATTAGATCAAATAGGAACAGATGGTAAAAAATATTTAAATTTAGGTTTAACAGTATTTTTATTTATATTAACTGGTAATTTATTAGGTATGATACCATATAATTTAACTATTACTAGCCATATTATAATTTCATTTGGATTATCATTTTCTTTATGGTTAGGTATTACTTTAATTGGTATTTTAAAACATGGTTTCAAATTTGTATATTTATTTATGCCAGAAGGAGTACCTTTAGCTTTATTACCTTTAATAACTGTTATTGAATTTATTAGTTATTTAACAAGACCTTTCAGTTTAGGTATAAGATTATCTGCTAATATGTTTGCTGGTCACACTTTATTAAATATTATTTCTTTCTTTACTTGGAATATATTAACTTTTGGTGGAGTTCTTAGTGTATTTGGGCTAATACCATTAGTTTTAATTCTTTTATTAATTGCTTTAGAAATAGTTATTTGTTTCTTACAAGCTTACGTATTTACTGTTTTAGTTATTTCTTATTTAAACGATGTAATTCATTTACATTAAACATGTTTTTGAACTTTATTTCATCTTTAATTTCTTACCTTCTTGTTATTATTGTTTTATTAGTTTCTGTTGCTTATTTAACCTTAATTGAAAGAAAAGTTATGGGTGCAATGCAAAGAAGAAAAGGTCCAAATATAGTAGGACCTTTAGGTTTATTACAACCTTTTGCAGATGGTTTAAAATTATTACTTAAAGAAATTATATTTCCTACTAATTCTGAACACTTCCTTTTTCTTTTCAGTCCTTTTATTTTCCTTCTTCTAGGTTTTCAATTTTGGTCATTCCTTCCTTTTTCTGCTTATGGTTTTTTTACTGAAGTTTCTTTAACCATTTTATATATATTAGCTATATCTTCTTTAAGTGTTTATGGTATAATCCTTGGTGGTTGGTCTAGTAATTCTAGTTATGCTCTTCTTGGGGGTATACGTTCTGCAGCTCAAATGATTTCTTATGAAATAGCTATAGGTTTAATTCTTATGCCTTTAATTATTTATACTGAAAGTACTTCTCTGTTAGTTTTTCTCCATAAACAAGCATTTATACCTAATCTTATACCATTTTTTCCTTTATTTCTTTTCTTTTTTCTATGTGGTTTAGCTGAAACTAACCGTCCTCCTTTTGATTTACCTGAAGCTGAAGCTGAATTAGTAGCAGGTTACTCTACAGAATATTCTGCTGCCGGCTTTGCTTTTTTCTTTATAGCTGAATATGCTAATATTTTATTTTTTTCTCTATTTTCTGTTTTCCTTTTTTTTGGTTCTTTTAATTCTGCTCTTCTTCCTTTTAAATTATCGCTTTTATTATTTTTATTTATTTGGGTTAGAGTTGCTTTTCCTAGATACCGTTATGATCAACTTATGAGATTAGGTTGGAAATCATTTTTACCTCTTTCATTAGCTTTTCTTTCATTCTTTTCCACTCTATTTCTCTTATTCCATTAAGCCTTTAGGCTTTAAAGTAATTAGCTCAATGGTAGAGCGTTTCGTTTACACCGATACGGTTAGCGGTTCAAATCCGTTATTACTTATAAAAAATTATTCATCTTAAATTTATAAAAAGGTAAATTTTAATTCTCTTATTATATATATATAGCTCCATACTTAATAAAAAACACACATGTTAAATACCTTTATTTTTTATATTATAGTAAATACCTACACCACATATATCTCTTTCTATTCTTCTTTATAATTTGTGTATAAGTTTCATATTTTATATACAATTGTTGTTTTAGGTAATACACAAAGTGTATTACATTAAGGCTGTGTTATTTATCTTTGTTGAGATGAGTTAATTTTTTAGGTAGAACAAAATTTTACTTACACCTTTGGTGAAACGAAATACTTCTAAATTTTTCCTTTTCCCATTATAATTTACCTCAGTCTTTAGATAACTATTCTAAAGGCAGGGTAATTTTGGCGCCACTTAAATATTTATCCTGAGGTAGTACTTATATTTTTAGTTAGCAATCTACAGTAAGAAGTAATAGCAGGGACTAATTACCAGAAAGAGAAATAATAGTAGTTAAAATATTTAATATAAGTAAATTAGTATTTATTAAGACAATGAAGTAAGAGGTAAAGAGAAAAAACACATAGTGAGGAAGAAAAAAAAGATAGAAATAAAAAATTGACTTAACAAAAAATACACTCAGTTTAAAGGACAAAATCAGTCAGCCTTTTAAGAGTTTTCTTATCCCTTTTCTTTATATATTTTTATTTACATAAGGTGAAATTTATTTATTTATAATAATGAATTTAAATTTTTTAGTTATAATTAAGTTTTTATGATTTATATTAATTTTTATATTTAATTATTAAAAATATATAGCTAAAATAATAATATAAAATATAAACTAACGCCCCAACCACGCGCGTAGTAGTGATTACCAACCGATAAATTGTAATCTCCTTTAGCAACACCGTTGCATTTATATAAGTTTTTACCCCTTAAAATTCTCTTTAAAGGTAACTTATCCACTAATTATTTACTTGAAGTGTTTTTATTCGGTTGCCCAAGAAAAAAGAAAAGAGAGTCTAGAGCAGAAATAAGAGGGAAAAGAATAATGATAGTAAAGAAATAAGTAAATGTTAAAGCTTGACCTATAAAAATGTAAGGATATTCAGCAGGGTTACCTCCTATCCAACCTAATAAAATAAAGTTAAAGAAGAAGAACCAGATAACTATTCTCCAAATAGGACGGAAAGAAGAAGAAACATAAAGAGGACGAGTAGTAAAAGGTAAAATTAAAAAAATAAGAATAGCTACAACCATAGCTGAAACACCTCCTAATTTAGTAGGAATAGAACGTAAAACAGCATAAAAAGGAAGGAAATACCATTCAGGTACAATATGTGTAGGAGTTACTAGAGGGTTAGCTTCTACATAATTATCAGGATGCTAAGTTGGACTATATCTTCTTCCTATTTTTAAAAAGCACAATATAGTTATCTATTCTAGTTTTATAAGGACTATTAATATGATGATATTTAAGATCTAAAAACAATAATAGTCTTCTAAAAGAAACAAGATCAACATTTTTAGTAGTTAATAGAGGAAATCTTTGAAAATAATTCATAAAAAGAGTAAGAGAAGGACGATCAGTGACACAAAAATTATACCCATTCCAACTTTTATCAAAGTAAATATTACCAGCATTAAAAGCTTTACTAATACCAGATAAAATATCTATATGTTTTTGACCTACACTTAGGGTTAAGGTATATTGATTACGAATAGATAAATAACCTTCGGCATCAAAGAAACCACTAAACCAAGCATTATTAGTTGAAAGAGGGGCATGTGAAAGAGGAGAAAGATCTAAAACATTACAAACTTTAAATAATTGTTGTTGTTTACTAGGGGTTAAAAGTTTACCGTTGATAAGACGAATAACAGTTTTAACTCCTTCTCTATTATGGACTCTCCATCTATAGGCATTACTTTTAGATCTTTTAGAAACAGAGCCTAAATTTAAAATAGACTTAATTTTAAAAAGAGTTTGAACATCATCTTTATGAAGTGTAATTTCAATAGAAGGATAAAGTCCTTTTTTAGATAATAATAAAGAACCATCACCATCAATAAGACCGGCTAACCAAAAACTAAACTGTTCTATATCGGACTCATAGGAAGTAGCACGTGTAGTCTCTGAGGAACCTGTAAAGTTTCCTGCTGATTGTTCCGTAGAAAATTGAATTTTAACAAGAGAGGGAATTTTATTATATCTATACACATAATTTTTAGAGGGGAGATATAATTCACTGACACTCTGAGTACCAATAATCCAGCCCAGAGAAGAAAAAAGCATCTCAGGACATAATGAATCGTTCCAGCATATAGTGCTATAATAATACTGACTGTTACCAATCAGAACGGCCATCCATTGACCAAGATAATTAGGAGCAAAAAAAAGGAAAAGAGAGAAAAGAAGACCAAACACAGCAAATCCAAAGAAATCTTTGTAAGAAAAATAAGGATGTAAAGGTACTTTATCAATATTAGAAGAAATACCTAAAGGATTATTAGATCCGTTAACATGTAAGAAAAGAACATGTACAAGAGCAAGGGCACCTAAAACAAAAGGTAAAAGATAATGTAAACTGAAAAATCTGTTTAATGTAGGATTGTCACAAATATGTTGGAAATTCAGTAGATTAGAGAAATAACTGAATGACACGCAAACACTCACGTGTTTGTTCGGACTATATCATGATGTGGCATTAATTTTTCCCATATCTCATGGGAATAGATAAGGTTTTATATCTATCATTGACTCTTAATTCTTTTAAAAAAAGAAGATATTGAAGACGTTTATATCCTTTTAATTTAGCTTCGGCTATACTTAAGAATTTAATAACCTTTTTAATTCCTTCAATACTAGTGGTTTTGAGATGAACACTATTTGTTTTATCTATGTAAGGATTAGCTTTAATAGCAAGACAACTTTTTATAGCATTTATAATCTGCAATCCATTAGTTTGACGAATTTCAAAACTAACTGTATTATTAGATGAATTAGCGGGCTTATAAATAGAAAAACAACCTTCAGCTTCAATAAAACCAACTAACCAATTATTAAAATAAGGAGAAGATAAGATATCAACAATAGATGTAAAAGGTGTGTGATTAGGACGAAGATATGGGTTTAAGTTATTATATAAAACTACATCTGCTAATAAATTATTTCTGAAGTAAATATAATCCCAATGTTTAGCTGTAAACATTGGATAAGTATCAAAAATAGGAAGAATAATATTTTTTAAATGAATTTTAGAACTAATCTTAAATGTAGCATTTAAATTAGATTCTCTAATATGTACGCTCCCAACACCTAATAACGTTTTTATTTTATATAATAATTTAATATCTTTTTTAGAGAGTTCAATACCAAACTCATATTTACAATAATGTCCATTTTTATTAACAGAAAACCAACCATCACCTTCTACAAAACCAACTAACCATGCCAAATCCTTTGCGTGTAGTCTCTGAGAGGCTGTAGAACTAAAATGTCTAATAAACCCACATTTAGAAGGTGAAGTACAAATTAATTTACATACCCCTGCTGATTGACTTCTTGAATTAAGAATTTTCACATTGTTTTTGATCAAACGTTTATTAAATATAAAAAGTTTAGACAACAAGTATCTTAATTCTAATAAAGAAGTGTTTCCAGCATTAAGCAAAGTTTTCATCCACTTATAAATGAATGGTGCTAAACTAACACTAAAACCGCCCCATACAAAATAAACTAAATCAGTACCAAGGTAAGGAATAGAAGATAACATATTAGTAATAACAGTAGCAGCCCAAAAAGACATTTGACCCCAAGGTAAAACATAACCTAAGAAGGCAGTACCAACCATTAAGAAATAAATAATAATACCAACATTCCATAACCACATTCTAGGTTGAGTATAAGAACCATAGTATAAACCTCTACCTATATGTATGTAAACACATACAAAAAAGAAAGAAGCACCATTAGCATGAGCATATCTAATTAACCAACCACTATTAACATCTCTCATAATATGTTCTACGGAGTCAAAAGCAGAAGTTAAACTAGGAGTATAATGCATTGCTAAAAATATACCAGTTAAGATTTGTATAACTAAAACTAAAGTTAATAATGAACCAAAATTATAAATATAATTTATATTGGAAGGTAAAGGAGAATCTACAGCAAATTCATTTACTAAAGATAATAAAGGATGAGTTTTATAAATTTTATTCATAAGATTTTAACCAATCTATATAATCATTAATACTTACAGCTTTAATAACAATAGGCATAAAACCATGTTGTACTCCACATAATTCAGAACATTGTCCATAGTATACACCATTTCTTTTAATATATACACCTGTTTGATTTAAACGTCCAGGAACACAGTCTAGTTTAACACCTAAAGAAGGTACAGTCCAAGCATGTATTACATCAGTAGCTGTAACTAATACACGTATAGATGTTAGTGTAGGTAAACATACCGTATTATCTACTTCTAATAATCTAGTTTGACCAGAAACTAAGTCTTCTGTAGGCACCATATAACTTTCAAATTTGATAACTGGTTTGATATAATCAGTATATTCATATTCCCAGTACCATTGATGACCTATAGCTTTTATAGTTAATGTTGGGTCTATTACTTCATCCATTAAATATAATAATCTAAAAGAAGGTAAAGCTATAGAAACTAATATTAATGCTGGTGTTATTGTCCATATAATTTCTATACTTGTTCCTTCGTTTAAAGTTTTTAAAGATAAAGGATTTGTAGTTATTTTAAATTTAATAATTATAACTAATAAAAAATATACTACTAAAATAGATACAACTACTAGGTATAAAAATATCCAGTTATGAAGTGAAATAGATCCTTCCATAATAGGTGAAGCAGGGTCTTGGAAATTTAATTGCCAAGGTTCAGGTAAATCGAAAAACATATTTAATTTATAGTCCTCTAGGCCAGAGGCCTTGACTGATTTTGCCATTTAAAATAAGCGGGCTCTTTTTGATAAATCAATTTTTTATTTCTATCTTTTTTTTCTTCTTTAGTTACCTCTTTATACCTATAACAGGCTTATTATATATATTTAACTTACTTTCTATTTTCTTTTATGTATTGCTACTTGTTTGTATTTAAAATAATTAAATTACAATAATATTAAAACAAATCTCTACTAATAGTTTCAAGTTATCAACAAAGTAAGTAAAAAATAAATTAAACTGACAAATATCAGCTTTAGTCACCTATGTGTAAAAAAAGTAATATACACCTAAAAGTTACAAAAGTAAATAAAAATAAATAGAAAGTTAAGTAGAAGGGGAGGAAAAGTAGAAAAGAGGTAAAAGTAGGATGAAAAGAAAAAAAGAGAAAGGAAAGATAAGAAGAGATAAGTGAAAAAGATTCAAATTAAGGATATATAACCATTGATAAATAAGGGAAGACTTTGTCTGAATTCTCAAAGAGCAAGCAGTGAAAAGAGAATGTCCCAATTGGAAAACCAAAAACCCACACATAAAATGTGTAGGGAGAGAAAACTTAACGAACTGAAACATCTAAGTAGTTAAAGGAAAAGAAATCAAAAGAGATATTGGTAGTAACGGCGAGTGAATCCAATAAATAGTAAAAAACAAGAAACCTTAAAAAAATTAATAGAACACAGAGGGTAAAAGTCCCGTATATTAATAATTTAAGGAAAAAGAAAAGGGCTAAGCCCAAATGAAGTCCACCTTCAAACTATAAATATGTATCAATGAGTGATAACGAAAAAGTACCGTGAGGGAAATATGAAAAGAAGCCTCGTGTGAGGCAGTGAAATAGAACTTGAAATAATTTGAATTAAAGCAGAAATAGAAAATTTCGTACCTTTTGCATAATGGGTCAACAAGTTAAATTAATAAAAGCGATAAATATCGCAAGATAAGTCGAGAAGCAAAGCGAAAACGAAAAAAATCTATTAATTTAGACCCGAAACTTAATGAGCTAACCATGATCAAATTGAAGGGAAACGAAAGTTTTCTGGAGGATTGAATACGTAACTGTTGCAAAAGTTTGTAATGAATTGTGGTTAGGGGTGAAATGCCAATCAAATTAAGAAATAGCTGGTTTTCCACGAAATATATTTAAGTATAGCCCTATGACCCAACACATTATATGTGTTAGGGTAATATTTTTCCCAGGTAAATTAAAAAATTGAATTAGGAAAAATAATAAATAGGAGTCGGACTATGACTGATAAGGGCCATAGTCAAAAGGGAAACAACCCAGAACAATAGGTAAGGTCCCTAAGAATTATATTATAAAAGCTATGCTTGAAATTAAGTAAGAGTAATAAGATTTTCAACCCAAGTTTAGCTTGTGGTTAATCAAAATTTAAGCTTAGAAGCAGCGAAAATTTAAAGAAAGCGTAATAGCTCATTGATTAGAATTGAAGACTTAAACAATATACGGGATTTAAATATAACACCGAACCATTGTAAATTATTAAAACTAACTCTTTGAAAAGAGGGTTAAAGTTTAGTTAATTTGGTAGTGGAACATGAAATGAAGCCGGACAATATGTCAGGTGTACCTCACACTTATAAGTGTGGGCTATAAAATTTCAGAGAGAATGTTGACATGAGTAACGCTTAAAGAAATAATTTTCTTTCCCCAAATATTTAAGGTTTCCACGCCATGAGCTGGGTTAATCATTACCTAAGAAAGTATATCTTTCGATGGTTTGGTTCAAATGAATCTTAACCGTACTTCATTTGGATCCTAGAAATTATAGCCCGACACATGTGTCGGGTAATAAAATGTACTTAAATCGACGCAGATGAATATTTAGAGTATATTAAGGGGTTTAAGTTAATGATATTGAAGGAACTAGGCAAAAATATCCCGTAACTTCGGAATAAGGGATAGCCAACAGGCTGAAAATTAAAATCTGAGGAACGACTGTTTACTAAAAACACAGAACTTTGCTAAAGTTTTTACTGATGTATAAAGTTCGATACCTGCCCAATAGTAGGGTTATAAATCTGGACCCGTTTTGGGTCCTTTCAAATCCCTAAAGAATGGCGGCTGTAACTATAACGGTCCTAAGGTAGCGAAATTCCTTGACGTATAATTGACGTCCCGCATGAATGGTATAACGATTCCTCAACTGTCTCCAATATCAACTTAGTGAAATTGAAATAGTCGTGCAGATGCGATTTTTTAACAGTTAGACGGAAAGACCCTATGAATCTTTACTATAATTTTAGATTTGATTTTACCTTTACTTTCTATTCAGTGAGATGGGTTTCAGTGTAATTTCCATTGAAAGTTATGGTATTTCCTTTATTACCCTCACCTTATGGTGGGGGGTATCTAAAAAGGTTAGTTTCTCTGGGGCGGAGGTTTTCAAAATAGTAACGAAAATGAACGATATTTTTCAGAGACCTTTTTTGGTCTTTTAATTTTCTTTTTTAGATTGACTGTGAGACCTACAAGTCAAACAGACACGCAAGTGGGTAATAATGAACTGATTTTCTTGAGTGAAAAAATTATCAATCAACGAATTAAAGATACTCTAGGGATAACAGCCTAATAATTGTCAAGAGTACATATCTACACAATTGTTTAGGACCTCGATATGAATTACCCCAACTTATTTAAAACTTTTAGAGATTTTCCTGTAAAATCTCAATTAAAACGTAATTTAATTCAAAATAGTCTTTCTTTAACTAATTATAAACTTTCTTTACCTCCTTTAGATATTAATCTTCTTAGTATTATTCGTGGTGGTTTATTAGGTGATTTTACGGGTATACGTAGATCTAATTCCCTCACTGATTCTTTAAAAATTGAACAAAAGTTTGATAAATCTGAGTATGTTGATCATTTATATTCTGTTCTTTATGATTTTGTTGGTACTCCTCCTTCTATTCGTAATATTCAAGGTGGTGGAGCTGCTGATAGAAAATCTTATTGGTTTCGTACCTATGGTCATAAAGAATTATTTAATGTTATTTCTCCTTTTTATCAATTTAGTTCTGAACATAATAAATTAATTAAAATTATTCCTAATGATATTGATTCTTGGTTAAATGAATGTGTTTTAGCTTATTGGTTTATGGACGATGGTTCTAAATCTGATAATGTCTATTCTTTAAACACTCAAAGTTATACTTTTGATGATCAATTAAAATTACAGAAATCTTTACTTAATTTACATATTAATTGTTCTATTAAGAAAAATAAAATATCTAAAGGTAAAATACTTTATAGATTAGAAATTAATAAAGACTCGAACATTATTTTTTATAATTTGATTCAACCTTATATTTTACCTGTTTTTTATTATAAACTTTAATTTTTTTGTACATTTTTTATGTCCTTTAAATTTAGTTGCCAAATGTCGAGTATAAATTAGGTGAATTGTCAAGAAAAGCTAAGGATATATCTATGCTAACTTGCAGCGAAGCTTATTGAAAGGATATAATATAAAAGTCAATAAGAACGTTCAACGACTAGAGTGTGAGGTTTTCCTACCTATATTCACTCCACGAGCGCCTGACAACACATATTTGTGTTGATGACATAGTCTGGACAACAGTGAAAGCTGTTGAAGAACACTTTAAATTAGTGTTCGATAACAAATCGGTCGGCTCATCACATCCTGGGTATGCAGATGTACCCAAGGGTTAGACTGTTCGTCTATTAAAGTGGTACGTGAGCTGGGTTTAGAACGTTGCAAAACAGTTCGGTCCCTATCTTCTGTTATTTTGAATAAATTTTAGGATGTCTTTTAGTACGAGAGGATTGAAAGACTTTTAATCTATGATGTTTTTGTTAAATTAAACCTTAACACCAAGTTTTTTGGTGGGATAATCATTGAACACATTACAATATGAGAATCCTCCTAATTATTTTATTCCCTTTGGTTGTAGACTACAACCTTGAAAGGATGATGGTTAATTTCCAAATGTTTAGGCCTATCATTACTTACTTTTTTTTGCCCACTATTTTTAGTGGTGTTCAAACTTTTTCTTCTTTCCTTTTTTGGTGAATAAGATCCTCATCGTTCTTATTTCTCGTCCATTTGGTGGAATGGTAGACGCCACAGACTTAAAATTTGTTGTTTTCCAGTTCGAGTCTGGAAATGGATATGCACCTTTAAACTCCTGTGTTCGTATTTGTAGTTTAATTGGATAAAACGTCGGATTACGAATCCGATGATGGTGGTTCAAGTCCTCCTAAATATAATCCATCCGCTTACTTTAGGAAGCTTTGTACCTTATTTGTGGTGAATATAGTTTAATGGTAAAATCAGTGATTTCCACTCTCTAAATACGGGTTCAAGTCCCGTTATTCACTTCGGAAATGTAATTTAGTGGTTATAATGTTGATTTGTCATGTCAGTTTTCGCGGGTTCAATTCCCGCCCTTTCCGCCACTCTTTGGGGTAATAGCTTAATTGGTTTGAGCAACTGATCTGCAATCAGTGGGTTAAGAGTTCAAGTCTCTTTTATTCCATTTTTTTAGGTGTTGTTTCACCTTCTTCTGCTAAGTTTATGGTCTTCTCCATAATGAGCTATTGCTCTCCTTATTTCTCTTTTTTAAGGGTTATCTTAGTTTATATTTTTAAGGTTTATAGTTTAATGGTTAGAACTTTCCGCTCATAACGGAAATCTTATTGGTTCAATTCCAATTAGACCTAATTTCCTGCTTATTTTTTCTATATTCCTATGGTCTCCACACTTTATTTGGTTATTTTTTTTACTCCTTTTTTATATAATTAGTATATTTTTTACCTTTATTCTGATCTTTATGTTGTTATTTTTTACTATATTTTATTTTTAAAGGTGGTTTTATAATTAATAGTCACCTTACATATTTTTTGGTGGTTAACATTATATAGAGTATACAACTTTTCCCAAGATAAACCACAAGTGGCTGTAGTTCTAATTTTATATTTTTTATGACCTACCCTTATAAATTTCCTTACCATATATAACTTACTTATAGTTAAATAATTAAAAGAGGAGAAACAAACAAAAAAAAGGAAATATCTTCATGTCTTTTATTATATAATCGCTTCGTGCAGCTTTTCAATTTACTCTTAATTTATATAAAATAGCTGGTTATTATTATATAAATTTTTCAGTCTAACTTATCTAAGACCAACTCTTTCTATCTCTATTTTTCTTTATATTTAATTTTGCTCTTATTACCCTAATTATAGGTGTGTATTATTTAGCTATTTTATTTATGTATTTATTCTGCTCTAAATAATATTTCCTATTAACCTTAATATATTATACTTCCCTTCTTTTCTATTTTTATTTTACTTATTTACCCTTATGAAATATATAACTTATACTAAAGAATTAATAATAACTACAACATATATAGTGATAACAATGGGATTAATGTTTAGCATAATTACCGCTAACTTCAGTGAAGTTTTAGAAGTATTAATATCCCCTAAAACACAAACTTTATTTTTACTTGGAGGCACATTGCCAAAAAATTTTAATCTTTTCTCTTCTTCAATATTTTCTTTTTCAATATTTCAAATAACTTTTTCTTTATTTATAACTGGAGCACTAACACTCCCATTTGTACCTTTACATTTATATTTACATTTTAGTTCTTCTTTTTTTAAATATGATAAAGAAAAGTACATATTCTTGTGTGTAATATATATATTAACTATATTTTTAATGATAACAAGTGTTCTTTTATTATTCCCCTTAATATTTTACTACTCTCTTCCTTACTCAGCCCCATCACAAATATTATTCTACTTAGATTTAACTTCATTTATAATATATTTATTAGTATACATAGCACTAATAAGTATACTAGAGATATTTTCAATATTATTTGCTTATACCTTCCCCTCAGAATTTATATATTTATTTCGTAAACCATTACTGTTTATAATTTTAAGTATACCGTTGTTTTTGCCTTCCCCATTAACAATAAATACGGTTTTAACCTTTATAATATTATTTATATACTTAGAAATAAAAATAATTATAAATATATTAATAAAAAATATAATGAAAAGGTAAAAAAGAATAATATGTATTAAAAAAGAGATAAAATTAACTAATGGGTACCCACCTAATATATAACTTAAATAAAGATATATATTAAATACCATAAAATTATAAAAAAATATTCCTTTAATAAACAATAAATAAAGGAAAAAATAAGGTTACCTCTATAAAGAAAATAAAAAAATTTATAAACTTGTATAGGGGTAAATAGAAAGAGAGATATATAGGGTAGATCTACCCTATATATCTCTCTTTCTATTTACCCCTATACAAGTTTATAAATTTTTTTATTTTCT